>ENA-ORUG01000006-ORUG01000006.1-human-gut-metagenome-genome-assembly--contig:-NODE-6-length-268712-cov-11.621808_pt1 | contig 268712 bp, 249 predicted proteins | sample MGYA00242079_ERZ509207 | MGnify/ENA primary metagenome ERZ509207 (study PRJEB26280, sample SAMEA2338780) | human gut metagenome | biome: human gut; feature: human-associated habitat; material: faeces...
GTCGTCAGCTCGTGTCGTGAGATGTTGGGTTAAGTCCCGCAACGAGCGCAACCCCTATCCTATGTTACCAGCACGTAAAGGTGGGGACTCATGGGAGACTGCCAGGGACAACCTGGAGGAAGGCGGGGATGACGTCAAGTCATCATGCCCCTTATGTCCTGGGCTACACACGTACTACAATGGTCGGCAACAGAGGGAAGCGAAGCCGCGAGGCAGAGCAAACCCCAGAAACCCGATCTCAGTTCGGATCGCAGGCTGCAACCCGCCTGCGTGAAGTCGGAATCGCTAGTAATCGCAGGTCAGCATACTGCGGTGAATACGTTCCCGGGCCTTGTACACACCGCCCGTCACACCACGAAAGTCATTCACACCCGAAGCCGGCTAAGGGCCTATGGTACCGACCGTCTAAGGTGGGGGCGATGATTGGGGTGAAGTCGTAACAAGGTAGCCGTATCGGAAGGTGCGGCTGGATCACCTCCTTTCTAGGGAGAAGCGTGAGTGAGAACTCACAGACTTCAGGTCGGTCACATTCGCTTTGGTTATTGTTTAGTTTTGAGGGTAAAACCTCATGAACCTTGAAAAGTATATAGAAGAAACTGAAAAGTAAAGAAACCTCTTAAAAAGCAATTTTGAAAGAGTAACGAGACTAGGAACACGAAAGTGTGAACTTAGTAGAAAAAAGAAGTCAAGCTACTAAGGGCATACGGTGGATGCCTAGGCGCCAGGAGCCGAAGAAGGACGCGGTAAGCTGCGAAAAGCCACGGGGAACTGCAAGCGAGTATTGATCCGTGGATATCCGAATGGGGAAACCCGGCCATCGTAATGGATGGTCATCCGCAAGGAAGGGAACCCGGGGAACTGAAACATCTAAGTACCCGGAGGAAAAGAAATCAAACGAGATGCCCACAGTAGCGGCGAGCGAAGAGGGCAGAGCCCAAACCTGTAAGCTACGGCTTATGGGGGTTGAGGACTGACGTAATTAAGGCCAGGCTTAGCTGAACTACCTGGGAAGGTAGGCGATATAAGGTAAGAGCCCTGTAAGCGAAAAGCAGAGCCTTAAGGTCAGTATCCAGAGTACCACGGAGCACGAGGAATTCTGTGGGAAGCAGGGGGGACCACCCTCCAAGGCTAAAGACTAACTGGCGACCGATAGCGCATAGTACCGTGAGGGAAAGGTGAAAAGAACCCCGGGAGGGGAGTGAAATAGTACCTGAAACCGTATGTCTACAAGCAGTCGGAGCGAAAGCGACGGCGTGCCTATTGAAGAATGAACCAACGAGTTATCTGCACTAGCGAGGTTAAGTGGAAGACACGGAGCCGTAGCGAAAGCGAGTCTGAAAAGGGCGGCGAGTTAGTGTAGGTAGACCCGAAACCGCAGTGATCTACCCATGTCCAGGTTGAAGCGCAGGTAAAAATGCGTGGAGGACCGAACCGGTGAGCGTTGAAAAGCTTTCGGATGAGATGTGGGTAGGGGTGAAATTCCAATCGAACGCGGAGATAGCTGGTTCTCCCCGAAATAGCTTTAGGGCTAGCCTCAGGTAGTAAGTATAGGCGGTAGAGCACTGATCGGGCTAGGGGCCATAAAGGTTACCGAACCCTGTCAAACTCCGAATGGATATACTGCAGAGCCTGGGAGTCAGACTACGAGTGATAAGATCCGTGGTCAAAAGGGAAACAGCCCAGACCACCGGCTAAGGTCCCAAATGCCGTACTAAGTGGAAAAGGATGTGGGGATTCATAAACAACCAGGATGTTGGCTCAGAAGCAGCCACCATTTAAAGAGTGCGTAATAGCTCACTGGTCGAGAGTCCCTGCGCCGAAAATTTCCGGGGCTAAAGTACGGAACCGAAGCCGTGGCTGTGTACTTAGGTGCACGGGGTAGGGGAGCGTTGCCACAGGGGTGAAGCTGGTCTGGAAGGACTGGTGGACTTGTGGGAAGTGAGAATGTTGGTATGAGTAGCGAAAAGAAAGGTGAGAATCCTTTCCACCGAAAGCATAAGGATTCCTGAGCAACGATCGTCGTCTCAGGGTAAGTCGGGACCTAATCCGAGGCAAAGAGCGTAGGAGATGGACAACAGGTTGATATTCCTGTACCGGCAGCAATTGTTTGAGCGAAGGAGTGACACAGAAGGGCAGGCAGGCGCGAGACTGGATTGTCGCGTGCAAGCGTGTAGGGTAGTGTACAGGCAAATCCGTACACTGAAAGCCTGAGGCGTTACGCGGAGCGAGCAGAGATGCGAGCGAAGCTGCTGATCCCACACTGTCGAGAAAAGCTTCTAGTGAGAGAGCTGCCGCCCGTACCGTAAACCGACACAGGTATGCGGGGAGAGAATCCTAAGGTGCGCGGGAGAACCCTCGTTAAGGAACTCGGCAAAATGTACCCGTAACTTCGGGATAAGGGTAGCCGTCTTGGTGAAGGAACTAGCTTCTGGAGCTGAAGGCGGTCGCAGAGAAGAGGCCCAAGCGACTGTTTACCACAAACACAGGTGCCTGCTAAAGCGAAAGCTGACGTATAGGTGCTGACACCTGCCCAGTGCTGGAAGGTTAAGGAAGGATGTCCGGGCAACCAAAGCATTCGACCGAAGCCCCAGTGAACGGCGGCCGTAACTATAACGGTCCTAAGGTAGCGAAATTCCTTGTCGGGTAAGTTCCGACCCGCACGAAAGGTGTAACGACTTGGGCACTGTCTCAACGAGGGACCCGGTGAAATTGAAGTACCTGTGAAGATGCAGGTTACCCGCGACTGGACAGAAAGACCCCATGGAGCTTTACTGTAACCTGACATTGGGTTTTGTTGTATTACGTACAGGATAGGTGGGAGGCTTGGAAGGCTGGACGCTAGTCTGGCTGGAGCCGGCGTTGGGATACCACCCTTGATACAACGGAATTCTAACCGAGAGAGTAACGAAATCCGGGACAGTGTCAGGCGGGCAGTTTGACTGGGGCGGTCGCCTCCGAAAGAGTAACGGAGGCGCCCAAAGGTTCCCTCAGCGCGGCCGGAAATCGCGCGAAGAGTGTAAAGGCAGAAGGGAGCTTGACTGCGAGCCAAACACGGCGAGCAGGTACGAAAGTAGGGCTTAGTGATCCGGTGGTACCGAGTGGAAGGGCCATCGCTCAACGGATAAAAGCTACCCTGGGGATAACAGGCTAATCTCTCCCAAGAGTCCATATCGACGGGGAGGTTTGGCACCTCGATGTCGGCTCATCACATCCTGGGGCTGGAGCAGGTCCCAAGGGTTGGGCTGTTCGCCCATTAAAGTGGTACGTGAGCTGGGTTCAGAACGTCGTGAGACAGTTCGGTCCCTATCCATCGCGGGCGCAAGAGATTTGAAGGGGTCTGCTCCTAGTACGAGAGGACCGGAGTGGACGGACCGCTGGTGTACCAGTTATTCCGCCAGGAGTACAGCTGGGTAGCTACGTCCGGACTGGATAAACGCTGAAAGCATCTAAGCGTGAAGCCATCCTTAAGATGAGATCTCTCACAGAGTAATCTGGTAAGACACCTTAAAGAAGATGAGGTAGATAGGCCGGGAGTGTAAGTGCAGCAATGTATTGAGCTGACCGGTACTAATATGTCGAGGGCTTGACTTCGGAAGTTTCTTCTATATAGCTTTGAGGGTTCACCTCAATAAATTAATATATCCGGTGGTAATGGCTAAGGGGGTCCACCTGTTCCCATCCCGAACACAGAAGTTAAGCCCTTATACGTCGAAAGTACTTGGCTGGAAGCGGCCCGGGAGGATAGATAGCTGCCGGTTGAAACAAATAAGGCATACCTTATGGTATGCCTTATTTGTTATATACAATACAGTAAAAAATACCTGTACCATTCGGCACAGGTATTTTGTTTATCAGAGCATATTTACTTTTACTTTTTTCGTCCTGTTAATAACAGGTTAAGCACGGGTATTTTAGCAGATATTTTCTTTAATACAATGCTGGTAACAAGCGATACTCCAAGTAAAATAATGTAAGATGCCGCTGCACGTTTGGTTGTCATTACAATTCCAAAATGGTGGCTTGTTCTTTCAATCATGCTTAACCAGAAGGGATGGGCAAAGTAAACAAGCATGGAATTATCGGATATAAAATCTACGGCACGGGTTAAATAATTTTCTGTTTTCTTTCGTGCAAAGAAGCCGCAGAAGAATAAAATGGAAGCTATTGTGTAAATAAAGCCTTGCGGGCTTAACTGCTGAAAGGTATTTGTCAGGCTGATTAAGTCGTAACCGTAATGATAATAGTAATAGTAGTAGTTACCGCAGATATAAATTATTGAAAGTACATATAAAGCGCTTACGCTTTTAAAATTACCGGTAAGTGTTTTAAAAAATTCTTTTTCTTTAACTGCGGCCAAACCGCCAAGCATAAAAATGAACAGGTAATGCAGCGGTAAATAGTTAAGCCTGTAAGTAAAAAAGTCTTGCAATATTATTGGAAGCTGCTGCGCGGTAATTCCGGGGTGCATTGTCCAATAATTAAACAGCAGCTGGAACAAAAACAGTGCGGCAAAGCCTGCTTTTAAACTGTATTTCTGCATTACGCCCAGCAGTTTTTGAAAGAGCGGGAAGAAAGCATAGAACCATAATAATATAATCATAAAATACAAATGGTAGCATGCCAGCCCCCAAAACAGTATGTGCAGCAGTCCTAATGGAGAAAACCAGGGAATGCAGCCGGGCACAACTGTTGTAAAATATACCATATAAAAAAGCGACCAGCTTAAATACGGTATGCCGCTGCTTTGGAAACGTTTTTTTATAAACTGCCGGTAATTAATTTCCGTTCCGGGTTTATAGTGGCAAAACAGGCCGTAACCTGATACAAAAAAGAATGCGGGCACGCTGTAACGCGAAAGTATTTCAAACAGCATATATAAATGTTGGTTGGGCGATACCGACATTAAAACCAGTGAGCCGGTATGTATGCCGAGTACGCCGAGCATACAGATGCCGCGCAGTTTATCAATAGTTTTATTGCGTTCTGTCATAAATTCTCCTGAAATATTAAATTTTACCTGCTTATTATACAGCAAATGCAGGTTTTGGGCAAAGAAAAAGAGCGCTGCCTGCGTTTTTATTTTTGGCAGGAAATTAAAATCTGACAGCGAAGTATTTAAAATAGTATTTTCTTTTTTACAAAGCCGTTTTAAGAGATAAGGTGATAGGGATGGAACTTGGTTTTGTACATATATTAAGCCTGATAGCTACTTTGGCGGTAGTGCTTGGCTGCGGTATTTATTCTTCGCGCAAGGTAAAATCGGCAGATGATTTTGATGTAGGCGGGCGCAGTGCCGGTGTAATAATGGTTGCCGGGTCTATTGCCGCAACCATTATAGGCGGCGCGGCCACTATTGGCACCGCACAGGGCGGTTTTACTTTTGGCTTTGCCGCGTGGTGGTTTACTTTAGGCAGCGGTATTGGCTTTTTAATTATGGCTGCTTTTTATGCGCGTCCTCTGCGCAAAAGCGGGTTAACAACAATTTCGGAATACCTTGTTATTAATTTTGGACCGCAGGCGGGGCCTATTGCAAGCATTGCCGCTTCGCTCGGTATTTTTTTCAGTATTGTTTCCAGCTCGTTAAGTTCGGTGCATTTAATTGGCGGTATTCTGCATTTGGGCTATCTGCCTTCGGCTGCCGTTGTAGTGCTTTTGGTAATGGGTTTTGTGTTTTTCGGCGGCATTAACAGCAGCGGCATGGCCGGATTATTTAAAGTTGGCCTGATTTTCGCTACTATTTTTGTCGGCGGTTATCTGGCTTTTACGGATATGGGCGGTTTAAGCGGTATGCACGAGGCTTTTCCGGAACTGCCGTGGTTCAGTATGTTTGGTATTGGCGCCGACCATGCGTTGTTTAATTTATTTTCCATGATTGTCGGTGTTGTTTCTACCCAAAGCTATGTGCAGTCTTTATTTTCTGCCAAAAACAGCAGAGTAGCTGCTTTAGGGTGCCTGCTTGCCGCGTGCATAGCAATTCCTGTGGGGCTGCCTTCCGTTATTATCGGCATGTTTATAAAACTGCATCATCCGGAGCTGAACAGTATTGATACCTTGCCGTTCTTTTTATGCAATTATCTGCCGGAATGGCTTGGCGGTGCTGGTTTAGCGGCACTGGTGCTGTCCTGCGTCGGTTCCATTGCCGGTTTGTCGCTCGGTGTAGGCACGCTGTTCAGCCGTGATATTTTCGGTGCGGTTTTAAAAGTTCACGACAGCAAAAAGCTGCTGTGGATTAATAAACTTACGGTTCTTGCAGTTACGCTTGCGGCACTTGTTTTTATTCATTCGCATCTCGATTCTTCCGTTCTGCAATGGAATTATCTTTCAATGGCTTTGCGCGGAGCAGGTGTTTTCCTGCCTATGACTGCCGTTATATTCTTTAAAGGCATGGTTGGCAAAAAAGCGGGCCTGCTTTCAATGTTCGGCGGCATTGCTTCCGGCTGTGCATGGCATTTTATTTTTCCAACATCACCGTATACTTTATTTGTAAGTTTGTTTTTCAATCTTTTGTTTTTAGTACCGTCTATTGCATATAATCTTTTGCATAGCAAGAAATTATAAGGAGATTTTTAATGACTGAAAAATTTACCCATCTGCATGTGCATACGCAGTACAGCCTGCTTGACGGCGCCTCCAAAATAGATTTGCTTTTGGCGCGTGCCAAAAAACTTGGCATGGACAGTATTGCCATTACCGACCACGGCGTAATGTACGGCGCAGTTGATTTTTACCAGCAGGCGCAGAAAATGAATATCAAGCCCATTATAGGCTGCGAAGTATATGTTACGCAGTCGCGGTTTGACCGCAGCCAGCGCGGAGGCATTTACCATTTAATTCTGCTTGCCGAAAATAATACCGGCTATCATAATTTAATGAAATTGGTTTCTTTATCGCATCTGGAAGGCTTTTATTATAAACCGCGCATTGATAAAGACATTCTGCGCAAATACAGCGAGGGGCTTATCTGCCTGAGCGCCTGCATTGCCGGTGAAGTTCCGGTAAAAATACTGCAGCGTGATATTGACGGTGCGGAACGTGCTGCGCAGGAATATATTGAAATCTTCGGCAAAGAAAATTACTTTTTTGAAATTCAGGACCATGGGCTTGATGAAGAACGTGTTGTAAACCGTGAATTAAAACGCATGGCTGCCAAATTCGGTGTGGGGCTTGTTGCCACGAACGACCTGCATTATGTTGAAAAAGCTGACGCCGAAGCGCAGGATGTTTTATTGTGCATTCAAACCGCAAGCACGGTGGATGACCCCAAACGCATGAAGTTTGCCAACGACGAATATTACTTAAAAAGTTACGGGGAAATGGCGGAACGTTTTGCCGACTGCCCGGAAGCACTGGAAAATACGGTTAAAATTGCTGAGCGCTGCCATGTGGAGCTGGAGTTTGGGCATCTTTTGCTGCCGGAATTTCCGATACCGGAAAAATATGCCAATGCTACGGAATACCTGCGCGATTTGTGCCTGCAAGGGCTGCCGCAGCGGTATGCAAAAGCCGACGAAAAGGTTATGCAGCGTTTGGACTACGAACTTGACATTATTGACCGCATGGGTTACAGCTGCTATTTTTTAATTGTATGGGATTTTATTAATTACAGCCGCAAAAACGAAATACCTGTCGGGCCTGGGCGCGGTAGTGCAGCTGGCAGCATAGTTGCTTATCTTTTGGGCATTACCAATATCGACCCGTTAAAATACGATTTGCTTTTTGAACGTTTTTTAAACCCGGAACGCGTGAGCATGCCGGATATTGACACGGATTTTTGTTATGTTAACCGCGGGCGCGTGCTGGAGTATATTATTAAGCGCTACGGCAAAGAGCGCGTGGCGCAGATTATTACCTTCGGCACATTACAGGCGCGTGCCGCCGTGCGCGATGTAGGGCGTGCGCTTGATTTGCCTTACAGCTTTGTTGATAACGTTGCCAAAATGATTCCGCGTGAACTGGGCATTACGCTGGAAAAGGCGCTGGAAACAAGCAACGATTTTAAAGCGCTATACGACAGTGATGAAAAAGTAAAACGACTGATTGACATTGCCAAAAAGGTTGAAGGAATGCCGCGCAACAGCGGTACGCATGCAGCGGGTGTTGTAATTACGCCGCGTGATTTAATTGACTGCGTACCTTTGCAGCTTTCAAACGAAGGACTTGTTATTACCCAGTATGATAAAGATAAGGTTGAAAATTTAGGCCTTTTAAAAATGGATTTGCTGGGGCTGAGGACTTTAACCGTTATAGGTGATACGCTCCGCTATATTTACGAAACTACCGGAGAAAAAATTGATATAGAAAAAATACCGCTTGATGACGATGCAACCTGCGCCATGCTGCGCCGCGGCGATACGCAGGGCGTGTTCCAGCTTGAATCTGAAGGCATGACCAAACTCGTTATGGATTTGGCACCCGAAAAATTCAGCGATTTAATACCTTTGGTGGCATTATACCGCCCGGGGCCTTTGGGCACAGGCATGGTGGAAGATTTTATAGCCGGTAAGCACGGTACGCGCACAGCAGACATTCTGCATCCGCTTTTGGAGCCGGTTTTAAAAGATACTTTCGGCGTTATTCTGTATCAGGAACAGGTAATGCAGATAACCTCCGTACTGGCAGGTTTTACGCTTGGCCAGGCCGATATTCTGCGCCGCGCCATGGGCAAAAAGAAAGCCAAAGAGCTGGATTCCATGAAGCAGAAGTTTATTGACGGCGCCAAACAGAACCACGGCATTGACGAAGAAACAAGCACGCAGATTTTTGCGCTTTTGCAGCACTTTGCAGGTTACGGCTTCAACAAATCACATTCGGCGGCTTACGCGCTTGTAGCCTACCAGACGGCGTATTTAAAACAGCACTGGCCGACTCAGTTTATGGCTGCATTTTTGTGCAGCATTATGAGCGACAACGATAAATTAAGCTGGTATCTTGGCGTTACCAAACGCATGGGCATTAAAATACTGCCGCCGGACGTAAATGAAAGCGGCAGGGAGTTTTCGCCGGTTAAAGGCAATGCAATCCGTTTTGGCATGGCAGGCATTAAAAGCGTGGGCGAGCAGGTAATTGACGGCATTATAAAAGCACGTGCAAACGGCGGGCGCTTTACTTCTATTTTGGATTTCTGCAAACGTGTGCCTTCAAGACTGATAAACAAGCGTGTTATAGAAAATTTAATTAACTGCGGCGCTATGGATTCCTTTGGCGCCAAACGTTCACAGCTGCTTGCCGTTTATGAGCAGGCTGCTGATTTGGGCGCTTCTTACCAGAAAGATTCTGCCAGCGGGCAGATAGGGCTTTTTGGCGATGACCTTTTTGAAGAAGTGCAGGATATTAAACTGCCGCAGCTTGACGAAATGCCCAAAAAATTATTACTTGAAAACGAAAAGAAAATAGTTGGTTTTTATGTTACCGGCCACCCGCTTGACAGTTATTCGGCCGCGCTTGAAAACTACACGCAGATATATAAATTAACCGAAGCCGGCGAAGAAATGGACGGAAAATATTATTCCATTGCCGGGTTAATAAGCGGTGTGCGCCTGCGTACAACCAAAAGCGGCGATACAATGGCTGTTTTAACGCTGGAAGATTTCAGCGGCAGGATAGAAGTGGTTGTGTTTACCCGCCAGTATCACGAGTTTTCTTCATTGCTGTATCAGGAAAATGTGGTTTCGGTTGAAGGGCGTTTAAAGGTGGACGAGCGCAGCGTGTCTTTGCAGGCTTCCGCAGTCCGGCAGCTTAACGAAACAAGCTCCGAGATTCATTTAAAAATTACGCGTGATAAGGAAACCGGCAAGGTGCAGCAGGAAATGCGCCGCATTTTTGCAGCTTATCACGGAAACACGCCGCTTTACCTGCATCTGCTTTCGTCCGGTAAAACAATTAAAACCGACCGCTGTTTTTGGATTGACGCCACTAATGACGGATTTTTCAAAGAAATTAAAATTTTGCTCGGCCCGGACTGCCTGCAATAACAAAGAAACAGGCAGGAGTTTAACTAAAATAATGTTTATGCTTGCAAGAGGGCGTTAAAAACTGTAAAATAGGTATGTATATAATTATGTTTATAAAGATTCTGGGAGGTCGCTTATGAATATTGTAGTATGTCTTAAACAGGTTCCGGATACTTCCGAAGTAAAGCTCAATCCGGAAACCAACACCCTTATCAGGGACGGAGTGCAGAATATCATGAATCCGTTTGACCGTCAGGCACTTGAAACTGCCCTTATTTTAAAAGATGCCAACGGTGCTAAAGTTACGGTAGTATCCATGGGGCCCCCGCAGGCTGAAGAAATTTTAAAAGAAGCAATTTCCATGGGTGCCGATGAGGCAGTGCTGGTTAGTGACCGTGCACTGGCAGGCAGCGATACCCTGGCAACCAGCTTTGCGCTTGCCGGTGTTGTAAAAAGCCTTGGCGATGTAGACCTTGTTTTGTGCGGCAAACAGGCTGTTGACGGCGATACCGCTCAGGTTGGCCCGGAAATGGCTGAACATCTTGGTTTTCCGCAGGCAACAGGCGCATTAAAAGTAAGCGTTGACGGCAATAAAGTTCTGGTTGACCGTGAAAATGAAAGCAGCAGCCAGACCCTTGCTGTGGAAATGCCTGCCCTTGTAACTGTTACCAGAGCTGAAAAAGAGCCGCGTTTTGCCAGCATTAAAGGCAAAATGAAAGCAAGAAAAGCTGTTATTCCCGTTAAAACAGCAGCAGAACTCGGCATTGATACCACAATGATTGGCCTTTCCGGTTCTCCTACCAAAGTTAAAAAAGTTTTCACTCCTCCTGTTCCCGAGGTTAACAGTGAAATCATTAATGAAGAAGATACCGATAAAGCAGTTGACATGCTGATTGAAAAACTTGTACAGGCAAATATTATTACTCGTTGAGGTGAAATGACATGGCAATTAAAATAGATAAAGAACAATGCATTGGCTGCGAATCCTGTGTTGCAACCTGCCCGGCAGGCGCGCTCAGCATGGAGGACGGCAAAGCATCCGTTAACCAGGATACCTGCATTTCCTGCGGCGCATGCGTGGGCGAATGCCCGGTTGGCGCAATCAGCATGGAAAAAGCTGAGAAAAAAGAAGTGGCTAACAGCGAAGGCAAAGACCTTTGGGTTATGGCTGAACTTGAAAAAGGCGAGCCTGTTGGCGTAACTTATGAACTTTTGGGCGAAGTTTCCGAACTGGCTGCCAAATGCGGACAGCGCTGCTGCGCAGTGCTTGTTGCTGCCGAAGTAGGCGATATTCCCCAAAAACTTATTGCCGCAGGCGCGGATGTTGTTTATACCGTAACCGGCGCCGAATATGCTGAATATAATACCGACCTTTATACAAATGCATTCTGCGAACTGGCAGAAGCATATAAACCCAGCGCAGTAATGTTTGGCGCTACTGTTGACGGCCGTGACCTTGCACCGCGCATTGCAGCACGCTTAAAAACCGGCCTCTGCGCCGACTGCACAGGCCTTGATATTGCCGGTGACCTTGTAGAATGGACCCGTCCGGCACTGGGCGGTAATATTCTGGCAACCATTGTCTGCGACGAACACCGCCCGCAGATGGGTACCGTGCGTCCCAAAGTATTTAAAGCAAAAGAAGCGGATGCTTCCAGAACCGGTGAAGTTATCAGCTATGAAGTAAAAAATAAAGTTGAATCTAAAGTAAGCCTTGTACGCAAAGAAGAAATTACCGAAGCAGGCAGCATTAAAATTGAAGATGCTGAAGTTGTTTGTTCCGGCGGCCGCGGACTTGGCTGCTGCGACAATTTCAAAATGCTGGAAGAACTTGCAGCGCTGTTTGAAAACGGCAGCGTAGGCGGTTCCCGCGCAGTTGTTGATGAAGGCTGGATTGACCATGCCCATCAGGTTGGCCAGTCCGGTAAAACCGTAACGCCGAAGGTATATTTTGCTTTTGGCATTTCCGGTGCTATCCAGCATCTTGCAGGCATGAGTTCTTCCGATGTTATTATTGCCGTTAATAAAGATGCCAATGCGCCTATCTTTAAAGTAGCGCAGTATGGCATTGTCGGTGACGCCAAAGAAATTCTGCCTAAACTTATTGCCAAAATTAAAGCATTTAAAGAGGCTTAACGGAGGTTTAATATTTGTGTGGAAAGTAGTTTATATTGCGCAGACCAAAGAGAACGCGCAGGAAATTAAAGAACTGCTTACAAACAATGGCTTTCTGATACAGATGAATGTAGCCGGAGCTAAAAAAGGTGGACAGGGGGGCGCTTATGAAATCAGCGTCCCTTACTCCGAAGCAGAAGATGCTTATGAGGTGCTTTGCGAGAACCGTTTTCGCGCGTAAGCCGGAGGAATATTATGAAAAAAACCAAAATTATCTGCACTATGGGCCCAAGCACGGATGATGCTGCTTTACTGGCAGAAATGATGCGTTCCGGCATGGACCTGGCACGTTTTAATTTTTCGCATGGCTGCCATGAAGACCATGCGCGCCGCGTGGAATTAGTGCGCAAAGCTGCCGCCGAAGTTGAAAAACCAATAGCTTTAATTGCCGATACCAAGGGGCCTGAGATGCGCCTTGGTATTTTTAAAGAAGGCAGGGTTATTTTAAAAGAGGGCGACAGTTTTACGCTTACAACAGAAGAAATTGAAGGCACGCAGGAAATTTCCTATGTAAATTACGCCGGTTTGCCGGAAGAATTGCAGCCCGGCAACGCAATTCTTCTTTCGGACGGGCTTTTGGCGCTTGAAGTAACGGATGTTGATGTACAGGGCGGTAAAATTTACACCAAAGTTGTACATGGCGGCGAAATCAGCTCGCGCAAACGCGTAGCCTGCCCCGGTGTGGAACTGAAACTGCCGTTTTTATCCGAACAGGATATCAGCGACATTACTTTTGCCGCAAAACTCGGCATGGACTATGTTGCGGCTTCGTTTGTGCAAAAAGCAGATGACGTGCTTGCCATACGCCGCGTGCTGGAAGAAGCAGGTTCTTCCATGGGCATTATATCCAAAATTGAAAACCATGCCGGTGTAAAAAATATTGAAGAAATTATTGCCGTTTCCGACGGCGTTATGGTTGCCCGCGGTGACCTCGGCGTGGAAATACCAGCCGAAGTGGTGCCGCTGGTACAGAAAAATATCATCCGCAGCTGCAATAAGGCGGGCAAGCCGGTAATTACCGCAACACAGATGCTTGAAAGCATGATTACCAGCTACCGCGCAACCCGTGCGGAAGCAAGCGATATTGCCAATGCAATTTTTGACGGCACTGATGATATTATGCTCAGCGGCGAAACAGCGTCCGGCAAATATCCGCTGGAGGCGGTGCGCACCATGGCCAAAATTGCCGAGCAGACCGAAACTGCGCTTGATTATGCTCAGATTTTTAAAAACAAAGGCATTGGCGAACGCATCCATTCAACGGAAGCCATCAGCCATGCAACCGTGCAGATTGCGCAGGAACTTGGCAGTGACGCCATTGTAAGTATTACGGAATCGGGCTTTACGGCACGCATGCTTGCCAAATACCGCCCGGCGGCAGGTGTAATAGGCGTGTCCCGCCATCCGCAGACGGTACGGGCCATGCAGCTTTACTGGGGAGTTTGCCCGGTATTGGGGCCGTGGTCTGACAATACCGACGAATTGATAGAAAGCTCTTTAAGCTGCGTTAAAAAATGCGGCCTCGTTAAAGACGGCGATAACGTTATTGTTACGGCCGGTGTTCCGGTTGGCAAGCCCGGCACGACAAACCTTATTAAAGTTGTTGCCATGAGCAGAAAGCTTGTCAGCGGTGTTGGCATTGGCCTGCAGTCGATAACCGGTGTGGTATGCAAATGCACAAAACCGGAAGATTTTACCGGCAAACTTAAAGCCGGGGATATACTTGTGGTTGACGTTCTGCCTGATGAAGCAGGAAAATACGCGGCCGCGGCAGGCGCTATTATTGCCGAAGAAGGCGGCCTTACTTCCACTGCCGCAATTGTTGCTGTGGGCTGCGGCGTTCCGGCCATAGTTGGTGCGTGCGGAGCCATGCAGTCACTGAAAGACGGCACAACCGTTACCGTTGATACGGTGAGCGGCATTGTGTATGAAGGCACCAGCAATATTATGTAAACGGGAGTTTTGAAATGGCAGCCGATAATGAATTGGAAAATTTAAAAACAGATTGCATTACCGCGCTGCGTAAAGGTGACGAAGATGCTTTTGATGCGGCAGCTTTAAAATTTCAGGAATCTTCAGCCGGAGATTTGCAGTTTAAAATGGAAACGCTCGGGCTGCTGGCCTGCCTGGCGTTAAAGCAGAATTACTGCCGCAGCGCGCTGAAAGCACTTAATTTATTATCTGTTTGTTCACTGGACATAGCTCTGGAGGATGCACAGACAGAAAATGTTTTTTTGCAGAATCTGCGCTATGCCGCTGTAATGGCGGCGCGTACGCATAATAAAGATATTTTTGCCGCTGCCGTAAGCAAACTGGCGGTGCGTTACGCTAAAAATAATTACATTAAGGAAAACACAGACGCTTTTATCAGCGTTTTGAATGCCTTGATGTTTATTGCGGCCGATCGCCGTTATACAGACATTTTGCCTATGCTGCGCTGGCTGAGCCTGCGTTTGTGCAGAAACGAAAATGTTACGGAAGAACTGCTGCTTCCGTTTCTGCGCGGGTGGGCATGCCTTGCGGCGCAGGCAGCAAGGCGAGGCTGGCATGATGTTGCAAACCAGCTTTTAGACGGCTTGTTTTACTTTTTGCTTAAACAGCGCAGCTTTACTTTAACCCGCAGCATTTTAATGTACGTTATGCTGCACATGCAGATGTATGCAGCGTGGGATGGCGTTGCCAAAGCGTTTGAAGTATATGCGCCGGTGCAGAATTTTTCGCTGGTTTTGCTGAAACAAATATTAAAGGAAGCTGACGGAAAACTGCGCATTAAAACAGTACGTTTGCTTTTGCGCTCCTGGCGCGATTTTATTGCCGCGGCGGCGCGGCAGGCCATGGAGGACGAACTAAGCCTTTACCAGAGCTGGTTTTCGTATGGCGAGGCAAAAGAAAGCAAAAAGTACCGGCAGCGCAGCCGCCTTTTTATTCAGCTTACGCTGGGCTATTGGGCAGCACAGCAGCCGCGAACCAGCAAAAAACAGCTTAAATACCTGAAAAATATTTTTGAGCAGGACCTTGTAAAAGATAAATATTTGCAGCTTTTAGAAGATGTTCGCTGAAAAGAAGGGCAGTTATAAACATAGCTGCCCTTTTTGTATAATCTGTGTAAAATTTATGTATTAAATATTTTCAGGCTTTTACAAATGGTATAATAAAATTAGTTGTATTTAGGGAGGGACGAATTTATGAGTAACTATTCATTGCCGCTTTTTATGCAGGTTAAAGCAAATGCAGTTACCGACCTTAATAAAAACCTTAATTTATATATGCCAAAGCTGGTATTTGCCAAAACTTTAATTTTAACAACGGAAGGCCTGCTGCAAACGCTTGACAGGAAAGTAAAAATACTTTTAAACCAGCTGCGCGGCTATGAAATTGTAACGGTTAAAGAAAGTTCATTTGATTTTGCTGTGGAAGTGGCAAAAAAAGTTGCCATGAATAATATACGCCTTGTTATAGGCCTCGGCGGCGGAACGGCGCTTGATACGGCAAAATATGCTGCCTTTGTTGCCAACGTTGCCTATATTGCCATTCCAACGGCTCTCAGTAATGACGGTGTATGTTCGCCGGTATCGGTGCTTTTGGCGCAGAACGGACGCCGCCACTCGTTTACTTCTAAAATTCCGGACGGCCTTTTAATTGATACGGACATTATTTTTGAAGCGCCGCGTCTTTTGTTGAAAGCAGGCGTTGGCGATACTATCAGCAACTACACTGCTCTTTATGACTGGCAGCTCGGCTGTGACGAAAACAATGACCGCCCTAACGATTTTGCCTACATGCTTTCGGAAACGGCGTTCAACTCGCTTTTATATTCGGAAGAAAAATCGCTTACATCAATTCCGGGCATTAAAATGCTGGCGCAGTCTTTGGTTCTGAGCGGGCTTTCCATGCAGCTTGCAGGAAATTCGCGCCCCTGCAGCGGTTCGGAGCATCTGTTCAGCCATGCGATGGATGAACTTTTTGACCATAATATTCCGCACGGCATTCTGGTAGCCATGGGCAGCGTTGTTTCATGCAAATTGCAGGGCAGGGACCATCATGTGGTGCTTGACTTTTTAAAAGCCTATGATATCAGCGTTAACCCGGCAAAACTTGGCATAACGGAAGACATGTTTATAAAGGCGTGGATGTTTGCCAAGGAAGTGCGCAAAGAGCGCTATACGATTCTTAATAAAATTAATCTTACGGAAGAACTTTTCCGCCAGCTGTATGTAGCAATGCTGGATGAATGTGAATGATGTATATTTTAAAATTTATTTTATTATGGCTGCTGCCTCCGGGCTGTATTGTTCTGCTGCTTGCAGCATTAACCTTTTATCTGTTTAAGCGCAGTGCAGCCGGAAAATTTGCTGCGGCGCTTATTACTTTGCTTTTGTATTTTGCTTCTTTAATGCCAACGGCGCAGCTTTTAACGCATGGTCTGGAAAGCAGGTATACGCAGCAATCCGCCGTAAAAGCGGATGTAATTGCCGTATTGGGCGGCGGTGCCGTAAGCGGCGTGCCAGATATTGACGGTGAAGGCGCACTTGCGGCGGCAGGCATGAACAGGCTGGCAACCGGCATGCGCCTGCAGAGAATGCTTGGCGTGCCGCTGATTGTAAGCGGAGGGCAGGTGTTTAAAGACAGCGGCGGCGAAGCGGAAATTGCCAAACGCGTCCTTATAAGTATGGGCGTAAAGGAAAATATGGTTTATACCGATACCAAAGCGCTTAACACAAGCCAGAACGCGCAGAATATTATTGCTGCCTCTAAGGAAAACGGCTGGAAAAGAATTATTGTTGTAACATCGGCTCTGCATATGCCGCGCGCTATGCAGAATTTTGCTGCCGTTAAAGACAGTGATATGGAAGTAACCGCATATCCATGCGATTATCTTTCTTCAGGCAAAATTGTAATTTCGCCGTTCAGCTTTGTGCCGCAGGCTTATGCGCTTGATTTGACGGCAATGGCGCTAAAAGAGTATCTTGCTTTGGCAGCAGGCAATTTTTTGTAAAAATTTTACAATTTAGGCTTGCCTGCTTTAAACAGCTTGTGATATAATATTACGCGTGTAAAAATACACACGTCTGCGGATTTGCCCGCTGTCCGCAAGGTTAGGGCAGAGCTGATGCAGGCGGAGGAAAAAACAGGAGGAAAGAAAAATGGCAATTATCTCTATGAAACAATTACTCGAAGCCGGCGTACATTTCGGTCATCAGACCCGCCGCTGGAACCCTAAAATGGCTCCGTACATCTTCACTGAAAGAAACGGTATCTACATTATCGACCTGCAGAAAACCGTTAAAAAAGTAGAAGAAGCTTATAACTTCATGCGTGACATTGCTGCAAGCGGCGAAAGCATTTTGTTCGTAGGCACCAAAAAACAGGCTCAGGAAGCTATCCGTGAAGAAGCTCTCCGCTGCAACATGTTCTATGTAAACGAACGTTGGCTGGGCGGCATGATGACCAACTTCAAAACCATTCAGGGCCGTATTAAACGCCTGCGTACCCTTGAAGCAATGGAAGCTGACGGCACTTTTGACGTACTGCCGAAAAAAGAAGTTATCGGCCTGCGCCATGAAATGGAAAAACTCACCAAATATCTCGGCGGCATTAAAGATATGAAAAAACTGCCGGGCGCTCTGTTCATCATCGACCCGCGCAAAGAAAACATTGCAGTTATGGAAGCTCGCAAACTGAACATTCCTATCGTTGCAACTGTTGACACCAACTGCGACCCGGACGTTATCGATCATGTAATTCCGGCAAACGACGACGCTATCCGCGCTGTAAAACTCCTTACCGCTAAAATGGCTGACGCTGTTCTGGAAGGCCGTCAGGGCATGCAGACCGAAGAAGCTGCAGAAGTTGTTGAAGAAACCGCAGCTGCTGAAGACGCAGAATAATTTTTAAGATTTCAGGAGGAATAATAAATGGCTGAAATTACCGCTGCATTAGTAAAAGAATTACGCGAACGCACCGGTGCCGGCATGATGGACTGCAAAAAAGCCCTTGCCGCAACCGAAGGCGATATGGATAAAGCAATTGACTTTTTACGTGAAAAAGGCCTTGCTGCCGCTGCTAAAAAAGCAGGCCGCATTGCTGCCGAAGGTTTGGTAGAATCCTACATTCACGGCGGCGGACGCATCGGCGTTCTGGTTGAAGTTAACTGCGAAACCGACTTCGTTGCCAAAACCGATGCTTTCAAATCCCTCGTAAAAGATATTGCAATGCATATTGCTGCTGCTAACCCTAGCTACCTGCGCCGTGAAGAAGTTCCGGCAGCAGAACTTGAACATGAAAAAATGGTTCTTTCCGAACAGGCCCGCAACGAAGGCAAACCGGAAAAAATCATTGAAAAAATGGTTACCGGCCGTATTGAAAAATACTACAAAGAAGTTTGCCTGCTGGAACAGCCTTTCGTTAAAGACCCGGACAAAACCATCAGCGATTTAATTACCGAATCCATTGCTAAAATCGGTGAAAACATTGCTATCCGCCGTTTCACCCGTTATCAGCTTGGTGAAGGCATAGAAAAGAAACAGGAAGATTTTGCAGCAGAAGTTATGTCTTTTGTAAAATAAAACTTGTTTAATAAAGAGAACACTTTGGTGTTCTCTTTATTTTTTGCCTTTTTACAAAGATATCATAAATTATGCCTGTTAAAAAGAGGAAAAACAGACAATTTGTAGAATAGAAAATAAGATGTGTAAGTATGTAAATTTGAAGTATAGGGGGCGTGTGTTTTGGCTGAAGAAAGTAAGTTTAAACGAGTAGTTTTAAAATTAAGCGGCGAAGCCCTGGCAGGTGAGAAGGGCTTTGGCATTGACCCGGAAATTGTTGATTCCATAGCAAAACAAATTCAGGATGTTACCGAATGCGGTTTACAGGTAGCGGTTGTAAACGGCGGCGGCAATATTTGGCGCGGACTGTCCGGCAGCTCGAAAGGTATGGACAGGGCAACTGCCGATTATATGGGGATGCTCGCAACCGTAATAAACTCGCTGGCATTGCAGGATGCACTGGAAAACCGCGGCGTGCCTACACGTGTGCAGACCGCTATTGAAATGCGCCAGATTGCTGAAACTTATATCAGGCGCAGGGCTATCCGCCATATGGAAAAAGCAAGGGTTGTTATTTTTGCGGCAGGCACCGGCAATCCGTATTTTTCCACTGATACAACCGCTGCGCTGCGTGCTGCGGAAATTGAAGCCGATGCAATTTTGATGGCTAAAAAAGGCGTGGACGGCGTATATGACAGCGACCCGGCTAAAAACCCGGACGCCAAAATGTTTGAAGAACTTGATTATATCGAAGTAATCCAGCGTAAGCTGAGCGTTATGGACTCCACGGCAATCAGCCTGTGCATGGATAACAAGATACCTATTGTTGTATTTAACATTGATAAGCCCGGCAACATTTTAAAAGCTGCTTTGGGCCAGAAGATTGGTACTTTGGTGGGAGGAAATTAAAATGGCAGAAATAAAGGAAATTTTATCGACGGCACAGACCAAAATGCAGAAAACTATTGAAGTGCTGCGCGTTGACCTTGCTTCGGTGCGCGCCGGCCGTGCCAGCGTTTCGCTGCTGGATAAGGTAATGGTTGAATATTACGGCACCCCGACGCCCGTAAACCAGGTTGCCAGCGTAACCGTGCCGGAACCGCGCATGATTGTTATTCAGCCCTGGGAGAAAAATCTCTTGAAAGATATTGAACGCGCCATTATGAAATCCGATTTGGGCTTGAACCCGAACAGCGACGGCAGCGTTATCCGTCTTAATCTTCCTCAGCTTACGGAAGAAAGACGTAAAGAACTGGTTAAAACAGTACACAAAAAAGCAGAAGATGCACGCGTAAGCATCAGAAACCTGCGCCGTGAAGCAAACGACTCCGTAAAGAAAGCTGAAAAAGCCAAGGAAATTACGGAAGACGAAGCTAAAAAAGCTAATGATGACATTCAGAAAATGACGGATAAATTTATTAAAGAAGTTGATACCGTTATGGAACATAAAGAAAAGGAAGTTATGGAAATTTGATGGAATTTCCGAACGTGCTTGCTTTTGAAGCTGAGGCGGCGGTTAAAATTCTGCGCGAAGCTGGATACGAGTGCAGCATTGTTGTAACAGAACCGCCCAAATTTAAGGACAGGCCGCAGGAGGACTGCCCTTGTGAATATGTGGTTAGACAGCGCAAGCTGGATAACAATAAAGCAGAAATCACCGTGGTGAGAAGGTATAGGAAAGGAGGCGTACATAATGGCACTCAAAATTAATAAAGAAGAATGTGTAGGCTGCGGCTCTTGCGCTGCAACCTGCCCGGTTGGCGCAATTAAAGAAGTCGACGGCAAATACGAAATCGGCGAAGAATGCGTTGAATGCGGCGCTTGTGCAGGCGTTTGCCCGGTTGGTGCAATTAAACAACCCTGATTTATTGCATAAAACTGAAGTGGCCTCCTCTTTTTAGGGGAGGTGCCTCAGTTTTATTGCCTTTAACGGAAAGGTGATATCGTGTTTAATACATTATTTAAATTTAAAACCGGCAATAACGATTTGAATGTTGACGTTAGTGGAATAGATTTGGAAAAAGTACCGCAGCATATTGCCATCATTATGGACGGCAACGGACGCTGGGCCAAAGCGCAGGGCAAGCCGCGCACTTTCGGGCATCAGGCCGGGGCGGAAACTTTAAAAAATATTGTTAAAACTGCCGATAAGATAGGCGTTAAAATTATCAGCGCTTATGCGTTTTCTACAGAAAACTGGAAACGCCCCGTAACGGAAGTTAACTTTATTATGGAGCTTTTAAGCCGTTATTTAACCAGTGAAATTGAGGAGTTCCATAAAAACAACGTTAAAGTGCGTTTTATGGGCAGCCGTGAAGGACTGCCGGAAACTGTAAAGAAAAAAATGGAATATGCCGAAAAAGTTACTGCGGATAATACCGGCATTGTTTTAAATTTGGCTATAAACTACGGCGGACAGGCTGAAATTCTGCATGCTGTTCAAAATATTGTCAGCGATGTGCAGGACGGTTTGCTGCGGGTTGAAGATATAGATTCACAGAAATTCGAAGATTATTTATATACCAGAGGGCTGCCGGCACCGGACTTGTTAATCCGCCCGGGCGGCGATTTGCGTATAAGCAATTTTATGCTGTGGCAGATTGCCTATGCGGAAATTTGGACTACGGAAGTATACTGGCCTGCGTTTACGCCGGAAATGTTTTTGGAGGCAGTGAAGGCGTATGGCGGGCGTGAGCGCCGTTATGGCGGTTTAATTACTAAATAAGTGGCGGTGTGGCAATGTTAAAAAGAATTATAACCGGCGTAGTTGCTTTGCCGGTAGTTATATTTTTAATTCATCAGGGCGGATATTTATTTGATGCTGCGGTTTTTGCGCTGGCAACGGTAGGCTTGTTTGAGCTCAGAAATATGGCTCGTGCAAACGGGCATGACATTTACTGGCTTTCTACCGGTATAACAGCCATCTGCCTTATTTATACGGCATCTGTATTCCGCGTGATAAGCATTTATTCTTTCATTCTGCTTCCAGCGTTTTTAATGCTGGGCTGCATTTTGGTGCTGCTTGAAGGCATGGCACGCCATCATAACGACGGCAAATGGGCTTTTAATACTGCGCTTTCGGTTATGGCAGTAGTGTATATCGGCTTTGGCTTTGCACATTTTATTTTGTTGCGTGACGCCATGTATTTTACATCGGCGGATTTACAGGTGAGCCTGTGGGGGCTTCCTATTGACCGCGGCGAAATACTGTTCTGGGTTATTATGCTTGGAACATGGGCAAGCGATACTTTTGCCTATTTTGCCGGTTCTGCCTTCGGTAAACACAAGCTGTGTCCGTCCATCAGCCCCAATAAGTCTGTGGAAGGTGCGGTTGCCGGTTTTATCGGCTGCGTGCTTGTTATTATGGGCAGCCTGCATTATCTTAATACCGCTGGCGTGTTCCAGGGCTCTTTAATGCTTTCCGTGCTTTTGGGCTTTGGCGTGGCAATTGTTGCGCCGCTTGGCGATTTGGTGGAATCCGTTTTGAAACGTTCTTTCGGTGTTAAAGATTCCGGCAAAATCTTTCCGGGGCATGGCGGCTTGCTTGACCGCTGCGACAGCCTTCTGTTTGCAATGCCGGTCGGATATTATGTTTTTCTGTTCAGCGTAATGCTTAACACCTTGTTTATGTAAGCTTTTGGAGGCATGAAAATGAAGAAGATAGCCGTTCTTGGCAGTACAGGTTCCATTGGCAAACAAACATTGGAAGTGGCTGCTGCCAACCCGGATAAACTGCAGATAAAGGTTTTGGCTGCGCATGTAAACGATAAACTGCTGGAGGAACAGATTGAAAAGTTTGCGCCCGATATGGCCGTTTTAACTGATGAAAAAGCTGCGCAGCGCTTAAAAGAACGCTATACCGGCAAAACTAAAATTTTGGCAGGCAGGGAAGGGCTTTTGGAAGCCGTAACCTATGACGGAATTGATACAGTGCTGGCTTCAATGGTAGGCTATGCCGGGCTTTTGCCGACGCTGGAGGCAATTAAGCATGGCAAGGACATAGCGCTTGCCAATAAAGAAACTCTTGTTGCTGCCGGCAGTATCGTTATGGCAGCGGTAAAACAGTATAATGTTTCGCTTACTCCGGTAGACAGCGAGCACAGCGCTATTTTCCAGTCGTTGCAGGGCGGCAGAAAAAATGAGGTTAAACGCCTTATTATTACTGCCAGCGGCGGGCCGTTTTTGGGAAAAACAAAAGCAGAACTTGCAGATGTTACTCTGGAGCAATGCTTAAAGCATCCTAACTGGAGCATGGGCAGAAAAATAACGGTTGATTCTTCAACGCTTGCCAATAAAGGCCTTGAAGTTATAGAAGCGCACTGGCTGTTTGACATGCCTTATGATAAAATAGATGTTGTTGTACATCCGCAAAGCATAGTTCATTCCATGGTGGAATTTACTGATGGTTCCGTTATTGCGCAAATGGGGCTGCCGGATATGCGTCTGCCTATACAGTATGCTTTTTCGTATCCCGAGCGTTATGATAATGCTTTTGGGCAGCTCGATTTTGTAAAAGCGGGAACGCTTACTTTCCTTGCTCCTGATACAGAAGCATTTCCTGCCCTTAAAATTGCCGTTGAATGCGGACGGCAGGGCGGAACGTTGCCGTGTGCTTTTAATGCAGCCAACGAAGAAGCCGTTTACGCATTTTTAGACGGAAAAATTAAATACATGGACATAGTTAAAACCATAGAACATGTTGTCGGCAGACATCAGAATATTTTGCAGCCGGTGCTGGAAGATATTGAAAACGCAGATGCTTCTGCAAGATGTGCCGCAAAGGATTTTTTGAGTAACTTGTAAAAAATACAGGAGGATTTTTGTGATAACTATATTGGCTGCCCTGTTTGTTTTTGGCGTACTTGTAACGGTACACGAATTTGGGCATTTTATTACTGCTAAAATGACGGGGATGCGGGTTGATGAGTTTGCAATAGGCTTTGGCCCGAACATTATTCAGAAAAAATACGGAGAAACGCTGTACAGTTTAAGAATCATTCCGTTAGGCGGTTATAATAAAATTGCCGGTATGGAACCGGATGAACCTGCCGATGAAGGTGCGTTTAAATCAAAACCCATTCCTTCAAGAATGCTTGTTATTCTGGCTGGCGTTTTAATGAATTTTATATTGCCGGTTGTGCTGTTTACCGGTATTTTTGCCGTTAACGGGCTTGATTTGCCGGTTGACAAGCCGGTGCTTGGTGGGGTAATGCCCGGCAAAGCTGCCGTTGAAGCGGGGTTGCAGCCCGGCGACCGTATTGTTGCGGTAGGCGGAAAGCAGGTTGCAACGTGGAATGACATGGTGCTTGAAATAAACAGCTACGGCGAAAAAGAAGTAGTATTAAGCGCCGAACGCAACGGCGTAACCAGGGATTATACCTTAAAACCGGAATATGATAAAGATTACGGCAAGCCTTTGGTTGGTATTTCGCCGCAGATTGAGCATAAAAATTTCAGCATTTTCGAATCGCTTAAAATGGGCTTTAAGTATACCGAATATATTACTTTGATGATGCTGGACGGCTTGTATAAAATTGTTACAGGTGCTGCCCCGGCAGACGTAACAGGCCCTATTGGCATAGCAAAAATTGCAGGTGAAGCCGCAGAAAACGGCTGGATGCCGCTTTTGAACCTTACGGCGCTTTTAAGCATTAACCTTGGCATTATTAATTTGCTGCCGCTGCCTGCGCTGGACGGCGGGCATTTTGTGCTGTTGATTTTAGAAGCACTGCGCGGTAAACCCTTGGGAGAAAAAGCTGCGACAATGATTCAGAGCATTGGCGTCGGGCTTATTTTGACTTTAACCGTGTGGGCTGTTTTCAGTGATATATCCAGATAAAGAGGTGGCCTGATGGAACGCAGGAAAACAAGGCAAATTCAGTTGGGCAATGTAAAAATAGGCGGCGGTGCGCCTGTTGCAGTGCAGTCGATGACTAATACGCATACTGACGACGCTGCGGCGACACTGGCACAAATTAACCGCCTTGCCGAAGCCGGCTGCGATATTGTGCGCTGTGCCGTACCCGATATGGCAGCTGCAGAAGGCTTGAAGGAAATTGTTAAAAAAAGCCCGATACCGGTAATTGCCGATATTCATTTTGATTATAAACTGGCTTTGGCGGCTGTCGATGCGGGAGTAAGCGGTTTGCGCCTGAACCCCGGCAATATCGGCGGTGAAGATAAGGTGCGTGCCGTTGTGGAAGCGGTGAAGCCGTTGAACATTCCTATTCGTATAGGCGTCAACGCCGGTTCGCTGCCGAAAGACTTACTGGAAAAATATGGGCATCCTACGCCGGAAGCACTGGTAGAGGCTGCCTGGCGTCATATCCGTATTTTGGAAAGTATGGATTACCGCAACATTAAAATTTCGCTTAAAGCGCATGATGTGCCGCTGACAATAGCAGCTTACCGCCTGCTTGCTTCGCAGTGCGATTATCCGCTGCATGTAGGTATTACCGAAGCCGGTACAATTAATTCCGGCATTATAAAATCGGCAGTAGGCATTGGCACGCTGCTTGCGGAAGGCATTGGCGATACCATAAGGGTATCACTTACCGGCGACCCGGTGCAGGAAGTTAAAACCGGCTTTGCCATTTTAAAAGCACTGGGGCTGCGTGAATACGGACCAACGCTTATTTCGTGCCCAACCTGCGGCAGAACGAGAATTAACCTTGAAAAGCTGGCTCTTACTGTGGAGAAAAAGCTGGACGGCATTACCGAACCTATAACAGTTGCCGTTATGGGCTGCGTTGTAAACGGCCCCGGTGAAGCGCGTGAAGCAGATGTCGGCATTGCAGGCGGCATAGGCGAAGGGTTGCTGTTCCGTAAAGGGGAAATTCTACGCAAAGTTAAAGAAGAAGAAATAGTTGATGAATTATTTAAAGAAATAGATAAAATTTTGATGGAAAGGAAGAATAAATAATGAGAGTATCGCAAATGTACGCTCCTACTTTAAGGGAAGTTCCTGCTGAAGCGGAGGTTGTCAGCCATCAGCTGATGCTGCGCGCAGGTTTTATCCGTAAAGCTGCCGGAGGTGTTTACAGCTATTTGCCGCTGGCATGGCGCGTATTGAAAAAAATAGAAAATATCGTCCGCGAGGAAATGGACGACGCAGGCGCACAGGAACTTTTAATGCCTATTGTTCAGCCTGCGGAAATCTGGCAGGAAAGCGGCCGCTGGGATGTATACGGCCAGGAAATGTTCAAACTGATGGACAGGCACGAAAGACCGTTCTGCCTTGGCCCGACGCATGAGGAAATGGTAACAACGCTTATCCGCCAGGATGTGCGCTCTTACCGTCAGCTTCCGCTGAATGTTTACCAGATTCAAAATAAATACCGCGATGAAAAAAGACCGCGTTTCGGCCTTTTGCGCGGACGCGAATTTATCATGAAGGACGCTTATTCTTTCGATAAGGATGAAGCAGGCCTTGAGGTTTCCTATAAAAAAATGTATGATGCGTACAACAATGTGTTTACGCGCTGCGGTTTAAACTTCCGCCCGGTTGAAGCTGATTCCGGCGCTATTGGCGGCAGCGGTTCGCATGAATTTACCGTAATTGCAGGCAGCGGCGAAAATGAAATTGTTTTCTGCAGCAAATGCGATTATGCGGCCAACGTTGAAAAAGCCGAACTGAAACCGATTGAAGCAGCTGATGAAGAAGTTAAGGAAAAAGAAAAGGTTGTAACTCCGGACTGCAAAACCATTGCCGATGTGTGCGCATATCTGAAACTGCCGGTTGACCATTCCGTTAAGGCAGTAGCTTATAACAGCAACAAGGGTTTAATTCTTTGCTTTGTACGCGGCGACCACGAAGTTAACGAAATTAAAATTGTTAATACCTGCGGCGTACTGGAAGACAGCCTGGAAATGGCTTCCGAAGAACAGCTTGCGGCAGCAGGAACCATTGGCGGTTACATGGGCCCTGTTGGCATTGATTTGAAAAAAGCTACCGTTGTAGTTGACAGCACTGTTATGAATATGCACAATATTTGCTGCGGTGCAAACGAAGAAGGTTACCACTTTGTAAATGTTGAGCCTAAACGCGATTTTAATGTTACTTATGTTGCCGATATCCGCATGATTCAGGAAGGCGACCCGTGCCCGCACTGCGGCGCTCCTGTTGTTAAGGCACGCGGCATTGAAGTTGGTCAGGTATTTAAACTTTATACCAAATACAGCGATGCACTGCATGCAACTTTCCTTGATGAAGAAGGCAAGGAACGTCCGATGGTAATGGGCTGCTACGGTATCGGCGTAAGCCGCACCATGGCAGCAGCTATCGAGCAGAATCATGACGAAAACGGTATTATCTGGCCTGTTGCCATTGCTCCGTATGAAGTTTTGGTTGTGCCCATGAACGCTAAAGATAAGGAATCGTGGGATAAGGCAGAAGAAATTTATCAGCAGCTTAAACGCGCAGGTGTGGAAGTTGTTATCGATGACCGCAATGAACGCCCTGGCGTAAAATTTAAAGATGCCGATTTAATCGGTTATCCGCTGAGAGTTGTTGTTGGCCCGAAAACTTTAAGCAGCGGCCAGCTGGAAGTTAAAATCCGTAAAAACGGTGAAATTAAATACCTGCCGCTTGAAGGCGACTATGTTGAAGAAATTAAAAATATTCTGGCAGAATTGATGGCTAAATAATAAAATTTTGGAGGTGTCTCTATGGATCAGTTTTTGCTGAGTCCCCATAACTGGGATATGATCCTGCGGCTGCTTTTAGCAACCGTATTAGGAGGCGCTGTAGGTATAGAACGCGGCAGCGGCGACCGCCCTGCCGGGTTCAGAACCCATATACTTGTCTGTACCGGTTCGGCACTTATAATGCTGGTTTCCATGTATGGCTTTGATGACACTTACGTGAGCGGCATAAGCAATGCCAATAACAGGGACTCTGCACGTATTGCGGCGCAGGTAGTAAGCGGCATCGGCTTTTTGGGCGCCGGCACGATTATGCATGAAGGCGTTACCGTGCGCGGGCTTACCACGGCGGCAAGCCTGTGGATGGTTTCTGCTATAGGGCTGGCAGCAGGTGCCGGAATGTATGTAATAAGCATTGTTGCCACGGCTATTATGCTTATCACGTTGGTTTCGTTCCGCAGCTGGGAAAAGCGTTTTGCCAGTTCCAACCGCAATTCGCGCCGTTATATCCGCATTGTTGCCAACAACGAGCCGGGCATTATAACAAATATTACTTCGTATTTGTCCGAAAACGATATAAAAGTAAAAACAATGAACGTAAAAAATAATTCTCAAAAAAATGAGGTAATTCTGGAACTTTATTTAAAAATTGGCAGGGAAACCGATAAAGACGGTTTTGCCCGCGGATTACAGAGAATTTCCGGAATTATTACAGTAGAAAATTTAAGTTAAGTTGTTTTATGAAAGGTAAAGGTAATGAAGGCTAAATATTGCATTGTTCCCGATACAGCTAAGTTTTTTGAATTTTTAGCCGGATTGTCCTTTTCGGAGTCAGACCTTTTGCATACCAGGCTGATACGTCCGCAAAAGATTTTTGTTGATGTTGAACAGTCCGAATGGGTAATTGAGTATAAGGCTGCTGCTCCGGTTGAAGAAAGGCTTGCTTTAGCAGTGGCTGATAAACTGGCCGCTGCTTTTTCTTTGCATAAGGTAGAGCTTTCCTGCTGCAATGCGGAGGTTAATGTTAAAACCGAAACGGAAGAAATTCCGCTGCCGCCGGAGCCGCCTGAAGAAACGGAGTTTGTTGTTACAAATTGCAGCGGGCAGCCTATACCGGAAGAAATACCCCTGCCGGAAGAACCGCCGCAAAACGATTTGGAAAGTTACCACTATGAAGAAAACGGCAGCTGCGGCAGTGAAGCAGATGCCGATTTTGCACGCGCGTATGAATTGCTGTACGGAAACGGAGGCAAAGGCAAAAACGGCAATGGCGTTATCTGGGGCAAAAATTTCAGGGGCGAACCCCGTCCGCTTGACGATATAACAGAAGAAGAAAATAATGTTGTTGTGGAAGGCCAGTTTGTAAAATGCTTTGACAAAGACGGTGTGCTTACTTCTTTTAACGAGCGTGAACTGCGCACCAAACGCGTTAAGCTCAGCTTTAATTTGAGCGACGATACAAACGGCATTTTCATCAATATGTATTTTCAAACGCTTGAAGAATGCCATAAGTTTAAAAGTTTAATCAAGCCGGGCGTGTATCTGCGCATTATGGGCGATGCAAGGCGTGACCGTTATGCTTTTGACGAAATGACTATCGAGCCTAAAGGCATTATGCTGATTGAAAAAGAAGAACGTATGGATAATGCCGAAGTGAAAAGGGTAGAACTGCACTGCCATACCAAAATGAGCAAAATGGATGCTTTGACGCCTATGGAAGATTTGGTAAAAAAAGCAATCAAGTGGGGGCATAAAGCTCTTGCAATTACCGATCACGGTGTTGTACAGGCGTTTCCGTTTTGCTATGATGCCGCCGAAGGCAGCGATTTGAAACTGATTTTTGGCATGGAAGGTTATTTGTTGGGTGATAGCCAATTAGAAAGTGTTGATTTGGAACCGGCAGACAGCCTTAAACCAGTAAAAATTAAAAGGAAGAAAAATACTTTATACCATATTATTATTTTAGCTAAAAATGAAGCCGGTTTAAGAAATTTATATAAACTGGTAACATTTAGTCATTTAAAATATTATGATGGTGGAAATAAACGTCCGGCATTGCCGCGAAACCTTATAGAAGAATGCCGTGAAGGTTTGCTTTTGGGGTCTGCCTGCGTTGCAGGTGAATTGTATTCTGCTGTGGCTGCAAACAGAAGCGATGAAGAATTACTGAAAATAGCTTCTTTCTATGATTATCTGGAAATTCAGCCGTTAGGAAATAATATGTTTATGGTACGTGACCCTAAATTTAATTGTACGGTTGAAGATTTAAAAAATCATAATCGTAAAATTTACGAAATAGGTAAAAAACTTGGGAAATTAGTAGTTGCCACCTGTGACGTGCATTTTTTAAACCCGGAGGACAGCAAATACCGCACAATTTTGCATGGAGTACAGCATTGGAAAGATGCAGAAGAACAAGCGCCGCTGTATTACCGCACAACAGAAGAAATGCTGGCAGAGTTTGAATATCTCGGTAAAGATATTGCTTATGAAGTTTGTGTAACCAACCCCAACAAAGTTGCGGATATGGTTGATAAAATAAAACCAGTGCCGGACCGTGACCAGCTTTATTCGCCGTCCATACCGGGCGCAGTAGAAGCGCTTCCGAAAATGGTTTACGATAAAGCGCATGAATGGTACGGTGATGAATTGCCGGAAATTGTTGCCGATCGCATTAAAACCGAACTCGATTCTATTATTAACAACGGTTTTGCTATTTTGTACTACATTGCGCATAAGCTGGTGCGCAAATCGCTTGATGACGGCTACCTGGTAGGTTCCAGGGGTTCTGTTGGTTCGTCGCTTGTTGCAACGCTGATTGACATTACAGAAGTTAATCCGCTGGCACCGCACTACCGCTGCCCTGAATGCCGTTACAGCGAGTTCTTTACCAATAACGAATATGCTTCCGGTTTTGACCTGCCGGAGAAAAATTGTCCGCATTGCGGTACACCTATGTGGCGCGATGGGCATAACATTCCGTTTGCGGTATTCTTAGGCTTCCACGGCGATAAAGTACCTGATATCGACCTTAACTTCTCCGGCGAATATCAGCCGGTGGCACATAAATACACCGAAGAATTATTCGGACGCGATAATGTTTGCCGCGCCGGTACTATATCGACAGTGGCAAGCAAAACAGCCTTTGGCTATGTGCGTAAATATTATGAGGAAAAAGGCTTAACCAAGCATCCGGCTTATATGGCGGGGTTGGTGGAAGGCATTGCCGGGCTGAAACGTACAACCGGCCAGCACCCGGGCGGCATTATGGTTGTGCCGCGCAATATGGATATTCATTACATTACGCCGATGAACCATCCGGCAGACGAACGCGACAGTACAACGGTAACAACTCACTTCGATTATCATTCCATTAACGACAGGTTGGTTAAGCTTGATATACTCGGCCATGATGACCCGACGGTTATTAAATTGCTGGAAGAATTTACGCATATCAAGCCGACTAAAATTCCTATCGGCGATGAGGCCACAATGTCTATTTTCCGTAATACGGAAGCGCTCGGCGTAACGCCGGAACAGATTAACAGTTCTGTTGGCACTTACGGTATACCGGAGTTTGGCACACGTTTTGTACGCCAGATGGTAGAGGATGTACAGCCGAAAAACTTCGGGCAGATAGTCAGGGTTTCCGGTTATTCGCATGGTACTGACGTATGGCTGAACAACGCGCAGGACTTGATTAAAGAGGGCAAACCTCCTGAAGATACAATCGCAACGCGCGACGACGTTATGACAAACCTTATTGCAATGGGCGTAGAACCGAGCCTTGCGTTTAAAACTATGGAATATGTGCGTAAGGGCAAGGCTGCCAAAAACGGTTTGGAGCCAAAAATGCTGGACGCAATGAAGGCGGCTAAAGTTCCGGAATGGTTTATTAATTCCTGCCAGACTGTTAAGTATTTGTTCCCTAAAGCGCATGCTATAGCCTACGTTTTAATGGCTTACCGCATTGCTTACTGCAAAGTGCATTACCCAAAAGCTTTTTATGCAGCTTATTTCAGCGTGCGTGCGCCGGAATTTGATGCGGCCTATATCGCCAAGGGAAAAGAATATATGAAGAAATTTATTAAAGATGTATATGCACAGGGCGGCAAGGCAAACAACAGGGATAAAGATACCGTAACCTATTTGGAGCTTGCGGTGGAAATGATGGAACGCGGCCTGGAATTTGAACCGATAGATTTGTATAAATCGCATCCGACACGCTTTTTGCCGACGGAGAAAGGCGTGCGCATACCGCTGGCAGCACTCAGCGGCATTGGCACAAGCGCAGCACTCAGCATTGACGAAGCGCGCAGCAGCGGCGTACCCTTTATTTCGCAGGAAGATTTGCGTGTACGTTCCAAAGTATCAAAATCGGTAATAGAAAAACTGGCCGAATACGGCACCTTAAAAGACCTGCCGGAAAACGACCAGATAGATTTGTTTTAAAATTTAAGGCTTAACTGTAATGGTTAAGCCATTTTTTTATTGCTGCGATTAAAATGGTACAGCATATTTGCTATGATAATAAAAAATAAGAAAGGGTGAAACGTATGTTATACTATGATTTTAGTTGCAGCTTTACTTGTAATGTAAAAAATTTTTTGGAAAAAAGAAGATTTTTTAAAGAAAATGGTGGTGTGGATTTTAATAAATTAAATAATTATTATGATATGCTTTTAAATGACAATGAAAATATAGATATAAGATTTTATGATTTGGAAAATGATTGTTTAAAAGGTGTATGTAAAATTGATTTTAATGAAATTTGCCGGAATAAGCCTGAAGCCATTTTAAAGACAGAACTTACTAAAATTTTTTATACTTCAAATTTAAATATTGATTTTATTAAAGAAATTAAATTAGAAACATATTTAAAGCGCTTTCAATGGGGTAAAAGTTTAGTAGCTATACGTTTTCCGAATAGCGGTAAACTTGTAAATATAGAAAATTCATATTTGTTTTCATTTAGTTGCGGTATAAGTGAGTACTTGATTAAGAAAACTGATTACAATGAAAATGAAATAATGGATAAAGTACGAAAACTATTAATAGATTTGAAATTTGAAAATGAAATAAAACGAATTTATAGAACAGGAATTTTAAAAAATTTTTACGGCCATCCAGTTCATTATCTTATTAATAATGAGAATACGAAAAGAATATATAATATAATTGAATGCCTTACGGAAGCTTTGTATGCTAACAAAAGAATAAAGAGCAGGAGAATAATATTTGTTAATGATTTATATATACCCTCTTTTGAATATGACGAGTATAATTTTGAAGAATTGTTAAAAGACAACGAAGGAGGAACAGTTGTTATTTCTTTTAACAAAAATGATAATGGAGAAGAAGAAAACCGCAATTCTGATTATTTTAAATCATTAAAGATGTTTTGGAACATGGTTGTTAAATATAAGAATAAAATACAGTTTATTTTTGTTGATATTCCGGATGATATTATTTTTGATAGGCAGAGAAAAAATTCTATTTGTTTAACAACACTTTCCGATGGAGTTATTTCAGGTAAAAATGCTAAAATTTATATTAGAAATAAAATATCGGAATTTGGTTTTGAAAATTCCGAAAATACTTTTAATTATGATAAAATATTAGATGATGGAGAATATAGTATATTTAAAATAGATGAACTTATAAATTTATGGCATGATAATATTTTGAAGAAAGAGATTTTCAGGCTTTATAATTAAAAGTGTGTAAAGCAAATAAAACAGGCTGGTGAATTTTATGCCGGAAAATAACAAACTGAAACTTTTATATATTTTAGAAATGATGAAAAAGACAGATGAATTTCATCCGCTTAATGCAACGCAGATAAAAGAAAAATTAAAAGCCTATATGATTGACGCTGAAAGAAAAGCTATAAGCCGCGATATAGAGTGCCTGGAAGATGCCGGTTATTCCATTATTAAATGTGCTAATCATAATAAAGGCTGGTATATGACAGACCAGGATTTTGAGGATTACGAGCTGAAAATATTGGCTGATGCTGTTGCTAAAGCACAATTTTTAACGGCAGAAGATACAAGAAAACTTATAAAAAAAATTAAAAAACTTGCTACGGCGGAAGGTGAAAAAATTATCGCCCGTACAACTTTTGTTGATGAAGATTTAAAGATTGCCGATAATAAATTTAAACTAAAATTTGATTTATTGATACGTGCAATAACCGCCGGAAATCAGGTGCAATTTCAGTACCGTAATGAAAAAGCAAATGATAAAAAAATAATGCGGCGCAATGGCTATGTTTATAAGGTAAGCCCATATTACGTATTTCTGTCAGGGACGGAATATTTTTTGCTGGCAAATCCTTCCACGCATAATCATTTAACAGTTTTTAAAATTGATTTACTTGAAAATTTGACATTACTTGAAGAAAAAGTTCGTATTCAGGATGAAATAGAAGAACTTAATGAACTTACTAATGGTAAAACAATAGAAAATTTTTTACGCAGCAGCGTTAATATGTGGATTGGTAATTTTGTAAGTGTAAAGCTAAAATGTAATTATGGGTGCCGCCGAGAAATTTTAAAAAAATTCGGTGTTAATACTTTTATTACAAACAATAAAGACGGTACTTTTAACGCTTCTGTAAAAGTAAGTGACAGCCCCGGTTTTTATCAATGGCTGGCTTCTTACGGAAAAAATATTATTATAAGTGAACCGGAAGAAATAAAACAAAAATACATTCAATATTTACAAGGAACATTAAAAAATTACTTATGAGCAGGTGAAACTATGAAAATTACAGTACATAGAGGTATGGATCAAATAGGCGGCAACGTAATAGAAATTTCTACTGATAAAACAAAAATTTTATTGGATGCCGGGCTAGAACTTAATCCTATAGAAGAAACGGAGGTTATAAAAACTGAAGATGTCGTAGAAAATGGATTTGATTTTGATAAACTTCTTAGAGAAAATGATTTTTCCGCAATATTCATTTCACATTATCATGCAGACCATGTTGGGCTTTTAAGTTTTGCTAAAAACTTACCTTCTGTATATATGGGTAAATTGGCTTACGATATTTTTAAGGCTACGGAAGAATATAAAAATAATATTGTGAATTTTATACCGGCCGGGTATTTTTATGACAGTAAACCAATAGTAGTTGGCGATATAAGAGTAACGCCTGTTTTTGCTGATCATTCTGCATGCGATGCTTATTCGTTTATTATTGAAGCTGAAAATAAAACGGTAGTATATACAGGAGATTTCCGTGGAAACGGAAGAAAAAACTTTAGCAGTTATCTGAATAAAATGCCTCAAAATGTTGATGCAGTTATATGCGAAGGCACAAATGCCGGTAAAGATGGCGTTAATTTGAAAGAAGCAGAATTGGAAAATAAAATGGCGGATGTAATGGAAAATGCCAATCAGGTATTTGTATTAATGTCTGCACTTAATATTGACCGCGTTGTTACAGTTTATAAAGCTGCGAATAAAGTAAAGCGCATAATGCTGCAAGATGTTTATATGAGCCTTGTAACCGATCTTTGCGGCAATAATATTCCTAATCCGCGCACATTTAATAATGTGTATTCTTTTACTTCTAAAGGAATGGATGAAGAAGAATACAGTAAATATTTTGCCTGTTACGGAAATAAAAAGATGGGTGAAAAACTAATTGCCGATAAAAAATTTGTGATGTGTGTACGCAGCAGTTTTAAAAATTACTTGCAAAAACTTAACAGTATAAAACCACTTTCCGGCAGTGTTTTAATTTATTCCATGTGGGATGGTTACAAAAATCAGAAAACTATTAAAGCGTTTTTAGACTTTGCTCAAAGCCTTGGTATGAAGATAGTTGACGTTCATACCAGTGGACATGCAGATTGTAATGATTTGGAAAGATTTTTAGAAAAGATAAATCCGCAGTATATTATACCGGTACATACAGTGAATACAGAGTGGTTTGTAGAAAAGTACGGTACTGAAAAGGTTGTGAGAGATAAAATATTTATTGTTTGAAGCAGGAATTAATTAGAATTTGGTGAAAAGATATTTATCTGAACATTTTATAAAATTATTATGAACGGAGTGATTGGAATGCCAATTCAGCATGAGAAAGATACCTTTTTAAAAAATTTTTTAGAGGGAGATGGAGATGCTTATAATAGAAAAGAAGTAAATTATACAGGAATTGTAAAAAACGGAACGGAATATTATAAAGACTTATTAGCTGAATTAATTTTAGAAAAATATAAAACATTAAGTGAAAAAGACTTTATTAAATTTTTAATTCCTGAAAATTTCCCTGTAATGGAAAATGAAAAAGATTTTACTCCTATTCATGATTTTGAAAAAATTGAAATTAACAATGATTCTGGCAGAAATGAAGAAAATATCGCTAAGAGTATTTTTAAAAATGGATTTAACGGACAAAGTTTGCTGAAAGTATCAGATTATCAAGTACCAGTAAATTGGGTTGATAAAGGCAATGTTCATGGTAAGATTGATATAATTTTAGTTGATGAAAATAATAAAATTATACTTAGTGAATTAAAAGATGAAAAAAGTCAGGAAACTTTATTGAGAGCTGTTTTGGAATTGAAAACTTATATGTTAAAAATTGCTATGAACGATTCGGCTTTGAATAGGATTCAAAAAACATATAGCAAATTTGATGATACTCTGGTTTTGTCAGAAATTATACCTGCAATTATTTTATGTAACGATAAAGAAGATATTCAGCAAGTAAATAGCAGAGGTCAAATCAATGTATTAAATCAGCCGCTTTTTGATTTTAAAGAGATGAAAAAAGAGGATGCTTTATATCAGTTATGTAAAGCATGGAATATTGAGTTTTTTGAATTAACTATTGATAAAAAAGGCGAGACTGACGGACAGCGTGATTATAATAAAGATGAATATACTTTAAAACATTTGACATATTGATAGCATAGCAGAATACCACAAAAATTGTTTGTTAAACAGTTTTTGTGGTATAATTTTTGCAAAAATACAGGTTTAATTTTTATGTGAATGATAAAAATATTGAATAAAAGAATTTTGAATAGAGGTGATAACCATGCTGAAAAAAGCCGTTATATTTACAGCGCTGTTATGTTTTGGCATCGGTAATTTGTGTTTTGCCGACAGCAGCCGCATGCTTGATAAAAATACTGAACTTCATCCACAGGGCTGGAGTGTAGGTGAAACAATTAAGTTTAAAAAGAAAACCGCTGTGCGTTTAAATGACATCGGTGAAGTAATCAGCGGAATGCTTGCTGATGATACTTATCTTCGCCCGCAGGGCTGGCAGCGCATAATTAACGATAATTATTTTGTTTCTGCTTATACAGGCGGAGCGTGGTTTCCGCGGCATCACCGTTACTGGCCCGGCAGCGTTTACAATATTGCTTTGCCAAGTTACGGTCATTTGCGTTATAAGGATGACACCGCCGTTACTTTTAGCAAGCAGGGCACGGTTTTAAGCGGAACCATAGCTTCGCGGGCAACTGTGAGCCTTGGCGAAGGGCAGTATGGGTTTGTAACTTTTGCGGATAGTTCAATTTTGGAATTTTATGATAACGGCGCAGTAAAAATGGGTACGCTTAATGAGGATACCCAGCTCAGGCCGGCTTTTTGGCAGCAAAACATGGCGGATAACAGCAACGCCGGTTTTGTGGAGTTTAAAAAGGATACCTGCGTTTATTTTGATGAAAACGGGCTTGTAACTGCCGGAACAATAAAAGAAGCCGCACCGTGGAAAACGGGCGGCACAGTTACAACGCTTACAGAAAAAACTGAATATAAATTTACTGAAAACGGCGCTGAAAAAACTCCTGAAACTAATCCTTCAGAGTAAACTTCCATGCGCAGTGGCAGGTATTGTCGGTAATATCGGGGTAACAGCTTAAACATTCGCAGGTAAAGCGGCTGTCGATAGTTTTGGCAAAACCGCTGTATTCAATAATGCCAACAGCTTTGCAGGGGTGCAGCGGCATGTTTTTGCTGCTGCGTGCGTGCTGCACGCGGCATTCCGTAGTGCGGTATATTAAAGTATGGCCTTCGGTAATAATCTCATCCCGGTTAATATTAGCGTAAAGCCGCAATTTTAAGGCTTGTTTAAGCCCTTCTATGCCGGGGTACTCCGGCAGGTTTAAAAAAGTTTTTATGCGTTTAGCTTCAATTACGGTAAATTTTTCCCAAATGGCACAGTCATGTTCCATGGCTTCATCCATGCCGTACTTGCGCTCTACGGATTGGAACCATACGCCGTCCATGGCAAGCCAGTTTTTGCAGTATCCTTCAATCAGTTCTATTAATTGCTCCTTGCTGTAATTTTTTAAAGTTTCGTTAATCATAAATTCACCCCGCTTTATGTTTATTATAGCGGTAAAGATATTAATCCCACCTGTTTAAAATATCTTTAATAATTTCCTTTTCGCTTTTCCGGCGTTTCTTTTCAAAATTGCGGTAATTATTGTCGCGGTGGTCGGTGGAGTAATCAGCGTAATCGAAATCGTCATAGTCACGCTCGTAACTGCGGTTGTAATCGCCGTGCCCGTCATCAAACATTAACGGATTTATGCTTACGCTGTATTGGTAAAAATTATAATTTAACATGGCTGCCTCCTCAAAACTATTCTGCTTTTAGTATAGCGTTATTTTAGTGGTTTGTAAAATTTATTAAGTGTTGGCTGGTAATATAAGCAGTGCAAAATATAATGCCTGCAGCTCTTGTTATCAGTAAAAGCAGCTTGCTCATTATCTTAAACACCGCTGGTTTATATATTATTAACAAAAAAGTTCGTATTATACAAATATTGCGCATGTTTAATTTAAAATCCGGCTTAAAATGCCGGATTTTTTGTGCGTCAGGCTTGCAATATTTTAATTTATAGGATATGATAAAGCGTATGCTGTTTTTTGTATAGAATTTTACATATTTTTACTGTTTGGCTGTATTTGCAGGCAGAAATAAAAATATATTTTGTCTGATTTTTAGTGACTGATGAGTCTAAAACTATGGCGGTACTTGGCCGGGCATGGTATAATAAGTTTATAATTCTTTTAAGGAGTATGACGATGCCGCAGTTAATGACAAAAGAAGAAATTCATGAATTTGGTTTGCAGATTTTGAGCCGTTATCTTGAGGCCAATGCTTACGAAATAGAGATGATGCATCCTAATATGCAGATGTTTCCTCACATTATAGCCAAAAAGAACGGCCAGCTTGTGTTCATCATTGCGGCAACGGATGTTTATCCTAATAAAGGCTCTTTTGCCGACAGTGAAAAAGCAGCGCTTTTGGAAAATGCCGCTAAGTTTGACGCGCAGGCGGCATGTGCATATCTTGGTATAGCCAATGCCGCCGGTGCTAAGGCGAAAGATAAGGAACTGTGCGGCAAGGCATATAAAGATGCAGATTTTTTAACAGATTTTGGCGGTTTGGAATTTATATATTTTAAAGACTGAGGTGACGGCATGGATTTGTTGAAAGTTGATACCGAAAAATGTGTTAAGTGCGGGCTTTGCGTACAGGCCTGCCCGTCCTGCATTTTATCTATGGGGGAAGATGGGCCGAAATGTGATTTTGACCGCGGCTGCATGAGCTGCGGGCACTGCGTTGCCATTTGCCCTATGGGCGCGCTTGATAACAAATATGCGCCGCTGGCAAAGCAGAAACCTTTGCCGATGCCGGTTCTGGACAGTGAAACCGCATATAATTTTTTGCGTATGCGCCGCAGTGTGCGCCTGTTTAAACCGGAACCTCCTTCTGAGGAAGAAATTGTAAAGCTGCTTGATGTGTGTCGTTATGCGCCTACTGCCGGTAATTCGCAGGGTATGTATTATATCGTTATCCGCGATAAGGAAACCATTAAAAAGATTGCTGATGCAACAGCAGAATGGATGCAGCAGGAGATTGACGCAGGCAGCAGCGACAAACGTTATTTTACAACTGTTTTGCGTGCGTATAATGACCGCGGACAGGATATCATTGCCCGCAATGCGCCGATGCTTATTTTTGCAACGGCAAAACGCCTTAACAGAACCGGCGTAAGCAATGCCGAGCAGGCATGGGCTTATGCAGAACTTTTTGCGCCTACAATCGGGCTTGGCACAACCATTGCCGGGTTTATCCAAACCTGCGGCATAGCAGGTTACCAGCCTCTTTTGGATTTGGTAGGCGTGCCGCCCAAGTTTAAAATTTGTGGCACTTTAATGGTAGGGCATCCTAAATATAAATTCCAGCGCATGGTAGAACGCCAGCATTTAAAAGTAGAATTTAAGTAAATAAAAATTTTTTAACGGTACAGTTACAAGCTGTACCGTTTTTTTGTTACTTATGCAACAGTTTTGGTACTAAAAATAAATAATTTTCCAAATTTACTGTCAATTAAAGGAAATATAAAATTTTCGCAGAAAATATATCTCAATAATGTTTGTAAACAAGGGGGAATAAGTATGAAAGAGTATACCGGAGACAGAATCCGCAATGTGGCCATTGTGGGCCATGGTGGGGCAGGAACTACATCGGTTACGGAAGGCCTGCTGTACCGTTCGGGCGCAATTACCAGAATGGGCAAGGTTGAAGATGGCGCTACCACCACTGACTATGAACCGGAAGAAATTAAACGCGGCGTATCCGTAAACGCTACTTTGGCACCGGTTGAATGGCGTGATACTAAAATCAATTTTATTGATACTCCGGGCTTTGCAGATTTTGTGGCCGAAGTTAAAGGCGCATTCCGTGCGGTTGACAGTGCGCTTATTGTTGTATGTGCAACCAGCGGCGTGCAGGTTGGCACCGAACAGTGCTGGAAACTTGCTGAAGAAGCACATTTGCCCCGCATAGTTTTCGTAAATAAAATGGACCGTGAAAATGCTGACTTTGACAGCATTCTTGATAATCTGCGCGCTAAAATAGGCAAACGCGTATTGCCTCTTCAGCTGCCTTTGGGTAAAGAATCCGGCTTCTGCGGCGTTATTGATATTTATAAAATGAAGGCTTATAAAGCTAACGGCAACGATTCCATCGAAATGGATATTCCGGAAGAATATATGGAAGCAGCCAAAGAAGCACATGAAAAAATGGTTGAAGCTGCGGTTGAAGCTGATGACGACTGCATGATGCGTTATCTGGAAGGCGAAACCATCAGTGACAAGGAAATTATGGACTGCCTGATTAAAGGTATCCGCCAGGCCATTATTTTCCCGGTACTCTGCGGCAGCGCTTATAAAGATATTGGCCTTGGCCGTGTAATGAATGCTATTATTGACTATACTTATCCGGCAATTTTGAATGACTTTACCGTTGTTAACCCGGAAACCGGCGAAGAAGAAGTACGCGATGCCAACGCACCGATGGCAGCTTTGGTATTTAAAACAACTTCCGACCCGTTTGTTGGCCGCCTGAGCTTCTTCAGGGTATTCTCCGGCGTTATCAAGAGCGACAGCATGGTTTACAACGCCAGCCGCGAAAAAGAAGAACGTTTCGGCACGGTATTTACCATGCGCGGCAAAACGCAGATTCCAATGAAACAGGTTGTTGCCGGCGATATCGGTGTTACCACTAAATTGCAGTTTACCGCTACCGGCGATACTCTGAGCGATAAAAACTCCCCGGTACTCTTTAAACCTATTGCATTCCCCCTGCCGATGTATACACGCGCTATTTACGCGAAGAAAAAAGGCGAGGAAGAAAAGATTGCTTCGGCTCTGAACCGCCTGATGGACGAAGACCCGACTATTATCGTTACCAGAAACACCGCTACCAAAGAAACTTTAATCAGCGGTATGGGCGACCAGCATATTGAAATTATTATGGAACGCATGAAACGTAAATTCGGTGTGGAAGCCGATTTGCGTGCGCCGATTGTTGAATACCGCGAAACCATCCGCGGCACTGCTGCTAATGTTGAAGGCAAGCATAAGAAACAATCCGGCGGCCATGGGCAGTACGGCCATGTTATTATTACCATGGAACCGCTGCCGCCCGGAAGCGGATTTGAATTTGTTGATAAAATCTTCGGCGGCGCCGTACCGCGCCAGTACATTCCGGCTGTTGAAAAAGGCATGCGTGAATCCATGGAACGCGGCGTACTGGCCGGATATCCGGTAGTTGATATCAGAATTACCCTGACTGATGGTTCTTATCATACCGTAGACTCCTCGGAAATGGCATTTAAAACTGCCTCCAACATAGCGTTTAAAAAGGCTATGGAAGCAGCAAAACCTGTTTTGATGGAACCTGTTTATAACCTTGACGTATACTGCGCCGAAAGCATGATGGGCGACGTTATAGGCGACCTTAACAGCAAACGCGGACGCATTTTGGGCATGCAGAGCCTTGATGACGGTATGGGCTGCATTAAAGCACAGGTGCCTTATGCGGAAATTACCGAATATGCTGTTGACCTGCGTGCGCTGACACAAGGCCTTGGCACTTTTGAAATGAAATTTGACCATTACGAAGATGTGCCGCAGAAAATGGCAGAAAAAATTATTGCCGAACGTAAGGAACAGCAGTAAATTAAATACTTGCCAGGTTTAAGCCTGCAAAACGCCGCCGGTTTTAACGGCGGCGTTTTTAGTAAATTTATTTTGTCGGCCTGAAAATAAAGGAATTATATACAATGCTTTATTTAAAAAGTTTTACTTTTCCAACTGACGGCGAAGAATTTGACGTTATCATAAATGTAAAGGAAAAATGTTACAGTTCGTTTTATCCGTTTAAAATTTTATCGCAGCGGGGAATAGAAAAGATTGATTTTGAGCCGGTAACTATTTTTTACGGCAGTAATGGCAGCGGCAAAACAACGGCGTTAAACGTAATTGCCGAAAAATTAAAGCTGGAGCGCAGTGCCGTATATAACAAAAGCAGCTTTTTTAACGATTATGTTGATTTATGCGGCTATACATTAAAAGGTACGGCAATTCCGGCAAACAGCCGCATTATTACAAGCGATGATGTTTTTGATTTTATGCTTAATCTGCGTATGCTGAATGAAGGCATTGACTCAGGCAGGGAAAAACTTTTTGAGGAATACCGGAAAATCAAGTCAGGCGATAACGGCAAATTCCGCCTGCGCAGCCTTGACGATTTTGAAAAACTGAAAAGGCTTACATCAGTAAGGAGCAATACGCAGTCGATGTATGTAAAGAAAAGTGTCGGCGTTAATGTACGGGAACAATCCAACGGCGAAAGCGCTTTTATGTACTTTGCGCAGAAAATTGAAGAAAACGCGCTGTACCTGCTTGATGAGCCGGAAAACAGCCTGTCGCCGCAAAAACAAATGGAACTGGTGCGCTTTCTGGAAGATTCGGCGCGTTTTTACGGCTGCCAGTTCATTATTGCAACACATTCACCATTTGTGCTTTCGGTAAAAAACGCGCAAATTTATGATTTTGATGCTTGCCCTGCGGCGGTAAAACGCTGGACGGAGCTGGAAAACGTGCGCGTTTATTATAACTTTTTTAAACAGCACCGGGCAGATTTTGAAAAATAATGCTGACAATTATGCGCTTTTAACTATGCAGTAAATGTTAAGTATGTTATAATTTATACAAATAACGTACAATAATTGGAGGGTTTATTTTATGCAGACGATTGACCAGGTTGCAGTAAACACCTTAAGATTTTTATCTATTGATGAAGTTGAAAAGGCCAAATCCGGGCATCCGGGCTTTCCTTTGGGCACGGCGCCGCTGATGTACACGGTTTGGGACCGTTTTATGAACTATAACCCCAAAGACCCCAACTGGTTCAACAGGGACAGATTTATTTTATCTCCGGGCCATGGCAGTGCATTGTATTATGCAATGCTGCATCTGGCAGGATATGATGTTTCTATTGAACAGCTTAAAAATTTCCGTCAGTGGGGCAGCATTACTCCGGGCCATCCGGAATACGGCGTTACTCCCGGCGTAGATGCTTCTACCGGTCCGCTGGGCCACGGTTTTGCCATGGGCGTTGGTTTTGCCATTGCCGAAACCATGCTGGCTGCCAAATACAACAAACCGGGTTTTGAAGTGGTTAACCATTATACCTACGGTTTAACCAGCGACGGCGACCAGATGGAAGGCGTTGCAAGTGAAGCGGCATCTCTGGCCGGTACTTTGGGTTTGGGCAAACTTATTTATCTTTATGATGATAACCATATTACCATTGAAGGCGATACCGAAATTGCTTTCCGCGAAGATGTGGGCAAACGTTTTGAAGCATACGGCTGGCAGGTACTGCGCGTTGCCGATTCCGAAGATATCGATGCTTTGGAAAATGCCATTAAAGAAGCCAAGGCTGCTACTGAACATCCGAGCCTTATTATTGTACGTACCCATATCGGTTACGGCAGCCCGAAACAGGATAACGCTTCCTGCCACGGCGAGCCGCTTGGCGCCGAAGGCGTTGCCAAAACCAAAGAAGCAGCTGACTGGCCGGTTGGGCAGAGCTTTTATGTGCCGGTAACCGTACGCAAGCATTTTGATGATAAACTTGCTGCCTGTGCAGAAAAACAGGCTGCATGGGAAGCACTGCTTGCAGATTATAAAGTAGTTTACCCGGAACTCGGCAAGGAACTTGAGGAACGCATTAAAGGCGATGTGCTTGTAAGCCGCAGCGACCTTGAAGCTGTATTTAACGATATTGAAGGCATTTCTACCCGTGAAGCAGGCGGCGAAGTGCTGCAGAAACTTTCCATGCAGCTGCCTCAGCTTGTTGGCGGCAGTGCCGACCTTGGACCTTCTAATAAAACCGTAATGAAAACCTGCGGTTATTATTCCAAAGATGACAGAACCGGCAGAAATATTCATTTTGGCGTGCGTGAACACGCTATGGGCAAAGCACTGAATGGTATTGCGCTGCACGGCGGCTTCATTCCGTTTGGCGGCACCTTCCTTGTATTTGCCGATTTTATGCGCCCGGCAGTACGCATGGCTGCACTGATGGGCCTGCGTTCCATCTTTGTATTTACGCACGACAGCATTGCCGTTGGCGAAGACGGGCCTACGCATCAGCCGGTAGAGCATGCTATGAGCCTGCGCGTTATTCCCAATTTGTGCGTTATCCGCCCGGCAGATGCTTTGGAAACCGCTATGGCATGGCAGACAGCCTGCCTGAACCAGCATAAGCCTACGGCATTGCTTTTAAGCCGCCAGAAATTACCAGTACTGCATAAATATGCCGCTGTTATCCATGATAACGCCGGTAAAGGCGCGTATGTGCTTGACGCAGGCCAGGGTGAAGCCAAAGCAGTTATTATTGCCACCGGCAGCGAAGTGCATCTGGCACTCGAAGCACAGGCCAAACTTGCCGAAGAAGGCATTTGCGTAAGCGTAGTATCCATGCCAAGCTGGGATATGTTTGAAATGCAGAGCGAAGAATATAAAAAATCCGTATTGCCTGAAGGCTTGCCGAAGGTTGCCGTTGAAGCCGGCGTAACTTTGGGCTGGAGCCGCTATACCGGCAGCGAAGATAATGTTATCGGCATCAATAAATTTGGTGCATCCGCACCGGGCGGTACGGTAATGAAGGAATACGGCTTTACTGCCGAAAACGTTGCAGCTAAAGTAAAAAGCTTATTGTAATATTGTAAACGGGCCGGCTTATGCTGAGCCCGTTTTTTATGTAAAGGAGCAGAAATGAAAAATTTACTTACTATTGCCGGCAGTGATTGCAGCGGCGGTGCCGGTATTCAGGCAGATTTAAAAACCTTTGCCGCGCACGGCACTTTCGGCATGAGCGTAATTGTATCGGTTGTTGCGGAAAACACTGCGCGCGTTATTGATATTCAGGATGTTACGCCCGATATGATAAAAAAACAAATGGACGCAGTTTTTGAAGACATTTTTCCGGATGCTGTTAAAATAGGCATGCTTTCCACACCGGAATGTATGCAGGCTGTTGCGGAAAAATTAACAGAATATAAGCCTCAGAATGTTGTTGTAGACCCGGTTATGTATGCTAAAAACGGCTGTGCATTAATGCAGCCTTACGCGATTGATACGCTTATAAAAACAATAATTCCGCTGGCGGATGTGCTGACGCCTAATATTCCTGAAGCGGAAAAAATTGCCGGAATGGAAATTAAAACCGTTGCTGATATGGAAGCAGCAGCGAAGAAAATCTGCGCCATGGGCTGCAAGGGCATTGTAGTTAAAGGCGGGCACCATATCGGCAATGCGGTGGATGTGCTTTTTGACGGCAAGGAGTTTTACCATTTTGAAACCGAGCGCATCAATACCAAAAACACGCACGGCACAGGCTGCACTTTTTCATCGGCAATAGCCGCAAACCTTGCCAACGGCCTCAGCGTTGCCGAAGCGGTAAAAAATGCCAAAAGCTATGTAACAAAAGCCATTGAACACAGCCTTGCCATAGGCAAAGGCTGCGGCCCGACACATCATTTTGTAGATTTATACAGAAAGGCAGGCATGCTTGAATAATATGGAAATGCAGAATCATTTTGGTAAAATTATAGAAGAATTGCAGAAACAAAAACCGGTTATTCACCACATTACCAATTATGTAACGGCAGAAGCGTGTGCCGATGCCGCTATATGCGCCGGTGCTTCCCCGGTTATGGCAGATGAACCGGAAGAAGTGGAAGTTATAACTGCCGGCAGTGATGCTTTGGTATTGAACCTTGGCACTATTAATTATAATAAAATGATTGCTATGGAGCGCTCTGCCATGGCGGCTAAAAAGAAGGGCATACCTGTTGTGCTTGACCCTGTTGGCGTGATGAGCAGCGCTTTGCGCCTTAATTTTGCGCTGAAGCTGTTAAAAGGCGGATATGTTAATATTGTGCGCGGAAATTATGACGAGTGCCGCGCGCTGGCTGATGAAAAAGCAGCCGGGCACGGAGTGGACGGCGTTTTGCAGGCGGATGAAGGCGAAAAATTACAGGCTGCCAAGGCTGTTGCTGCCAAATTTAACTGCATTGCCGCTGTAACGGGGCAGGTTGATTATGTAAGCAACGGCAAACAGGTGCTTGTTTTAAACGGCGGCAACGAAATGCTGAAAAAAATTACCGGCGCTGGCTGCATTACCACAACATTGTGCGCCTGCTGCGCTGCCGTTACCAAAGATTATATGACCGCCGCTGCTTTGGGCGTGGTAATTATGGGGCAGGCGGCTGAACTTGCCGCAGGCTTTATGGAAAAGAAAGACGGTCCGGGCATGTTTAAAACACGCCTGTTTGACGGTATTTACCATGTTACCGGCAAGTGGAATTTAATTAATTTAAAGCCGGAAGAAAGAATGAACTAACATGAAACCTGTAATTGATTACAGTATCTATCTTGTTACGGATACGGTGTATTTTAAGGACGATAATATTTACAACAAGCTGGAAGCCGCACTTAGCGCCGGTGTAACGCTTTTGCAGTACCGCGACAAAAGTGCGGAAACACGTATTTTGTACGAGCGCGCCTTAAAAGTAAAAGCCATGTGCGATAAATACAGAGTGCCGCTGATAATTAACGACCGTGCGGACATTGCTTTTGCCGTAAACGCGGCGGGCGTACATTTGGGGCAGGGCGATTTGCCGCCGCTTATTGCACGCCGTATGCTGGGCAGCGATGCCGTTATCGGCGTATCGGCTCATAACGCGGATGAAGCGCTGAAGGCAGAGGCAGATACTGCCGATTACCTTGGCTGCGGCGCTGTTTATGCAACTGCAACCAAAAAAGATACTTCCGTTATCGGCACAGAAGGTTTAACTAAAATCAGCGCGGCAACAAAATTGCCGTTTGTTGGTATCGGCGGCATAACGCTTAAAAATTATAAAGCTGTATTGCGGGCTGGTGCCAACGGTGCGGCAATAGTAAGCGCAATTTTAGGTGCGGATGATATTTGCCAGACGGTGCGGCAGCTTAAGAACATGGCTTTAGAAGCCAAAAGTGTAAAAATTTAACAAAGCAACATTCTCAAAAGACAAAAATTTAAAATTTAAAGAATTTTTGTTACACTTTATTTGACAACATTTATAATGGGTTATATAATTATGCTATAAATTGTTTGATAGAGGAGCGGAACACATCAGTATAACGCAGAGCGGGAGCGATGAAGCGTTTGAAAGGGCAACCGCCGAAGTTTAAAAAGCAGCCATGTTTTTTATGCTGGGCCGTCAGTGAATAACTGCCGGACTGTCGCCACAAAGGCGGAGGGCTATCTCAATGATTTAGCAGATTTGTTGCCGTTGGGAAAGTCTTTCTCAACGGTTTTTGTTTATAAAAGAAAGGGGCTGGCAAAGTGATCAGGGTTTTGGTTAACGGTGCGCTTGGAAGAATGGGCACCGAAGTTTGCAAAACAGTTATGGAACAAAAAGATATGGATTTAAGCGGGGTTGTAGATATTAACGGCGCCGGTAAAACAATTCCTTATTATGACGGAGGTGTTTTTGGTGTGGATACGGATTTGGAAAACGCCATTACCTGCACCCGCCCGGATGTTGTTGTTGATTTTACCCGTCCCGATGTTGTAATGGACAACCTGCGCAAGATTATTTCTATGGGTGTAAACGCCGTTGTAGGCACAACCGGCTTTACCAAAGAAAATCTTGAAGAAATCGACAAGCTGGCATCCGAAAAAGGAGTAGGCGTTTTAATTGCCCCTAATTTTGCACTGGGCGCAGTAGTAATGATTAAGCTTGCATGCGAAGCTGCAAAATACTTCCCAAATGTGGAAATTATCGAAAAGCATCACGATAAAAAACTGGATGCACCTTCCGGCACGGCCGTGTTTACGGCGCAGAAAATTGCCGAAGTACGTGCCGCTATGAAACAGGGCCACCCTGATGAAAAAGAAACCATGCCCGGCGCACGCGGAGCAGATTTTGAAGGCATGAAAATTCACAGCCTGCGCCTGCCCGGTTATGTTGCTTCACAGGAAGTTGTGTTTGGCAGCCAGGGCGAAACCCTTAAAATTATCAGCGACCCGGTTAACCGTGAATGCTACATGCCGGGCGTAATGCTTGGATGCCGCAAAATATTAAATATTAAAGGCCTTGTTTACGGCCTTGATAAATTATTATAATTTTATTTATGGGGGATGTTTATGAAAAAGTATAACGTAGCAATTTTGGGCGCGACCGGTGCTGTCGGCGCAGAATTTTTAAAACTGATAGAAGAAAGAAATTTTCCTTTTAACGAACTGCGCCTTTTGGCTTCCAAACGCAGCGCAGGCAAAATTATAAACTTTATGGGCAAGGATTACACCGTGCAGGAAGCAACGCATGATTCTTTTGCCGGTATTGATATTGCCCTGTTTGCAGGCGGCAGTATTTCCAAAGAGTTTGCCCCGAGTGCTGTTAAAGCAGGCGCGGTGGTAATTGATAATTCCAGTGCTTTCCGTATGGACCCGGAAGTGCCTCTGATTGTTCCGGAAGTTAACCCGGAAGCAATTTTAAAACACAAGGGCATTATTGCTAACCCTAACTGCTCCACAATTATTATGCTTATGGCATTAAAGCCTATTTACGACCTGGCAAGGATTAAACGCATTATTGTTTCTACTTATCAGGCCGTTTCCGGCGCCGGCAAAGAAGGCATAGATGAACTTACCAGCCAAACAGCCGCTTATCTTGCAGGCGAAGAAATGGTTGCCAATATTCTGCCTTCTGCCAGTGCGGAAAAACATTACCCGATTGCCTTTAACCTTATTCCGCAGATTGATGTGTTCTGCGATAACCTGTACACCAAAGAAGAAATGAAAATGGTGAACGAAACCAGAAAAATTTTGGACGATTACGATATGCGCATTACCGCAACCACTATCCGCGTGCCGGTATACCGCAGCCATTCGGAATCGGTGAACATTGAGCTGGAAGACGATTTAACGCTTGACGAAATTAAAACGGCGCTGCAAAACTTCCCCGGCGTAATTGTGCAGGACGACCCGGAAACGCAGACCTATCCGATGCCGCTGTACACTTCCGATACCGACGAAGTTTATGTTGGCCGCCTGCGCCGCGATGAATCCGCTCCCAATTCGTTTAATTTATGGGTAGTTGGTGACCAGATCCGCAAAGGCGCTGCGCTTAATACACTGCAAATTGCCGAAACCATGATTAAAAACGGCTGGATTTAACGGAGAAGAGCGCTGATGAAAATACTTATTCAAAAATTCGGCGGCACTTCCGTCGTTGATGAAAAAGCACGCACCGCCGTTAAGGATAAAGTGCAGCAGGCTATCCGCAGCGGTTATGCTCCCGTAGTGGTTGTATCGGCTATCGGCCGCAAGGGCGCGCCTTATGCTACCGATACTTTAATTGATTTTTTAAAAAGCGTAAACCTTTCTGTTAATGTGCGTGAGCAGGATATGCTGATGTGCTGCGGCGAAATTATTTCCGCATGCGTAATGGCTGCAACCCTGCAAAAGTTTGGCTTTAACGCCATGGCCTTAACCGGCGGGCAGGCTGGTATTATAACCGATTCCCAGTTTGGTGCGGCGCGCATTAAAAATATTAAAACCGATGATTTAAGGCATTTGCTGGAATCCGGCGTGATACCTGTAATTTGCGGTTTCCAGGGCATGACGGAAAACCACGGAAAATTTACTACGCTTGGGCGCGGCGGCAGCGATGTTACGGCTGCTGCGCTTGGTGTGGCGCTTAACGCCGAAAAAATTGAAATTTATACCGATGTGGAAGGCGTTATGACCGCCGATCCCCGCATTGTTAAAGATGCAACCATTCTGCACAAAATTTCTTATGCGGAAGTGGCGCAGATGGCGCAGCAGGGAGCAAAGGTTATTCATCCGCGCGCGGTGGAAATTGCCATGCGCAGGAACATTCCGCTGGTTGTTAAATCTACCTTCAGCGATGCGCCGGGCACGCTTATTACCAGCGATATTTCCGGCTTGGAAGTTGAAAATTCCGTTACGGAACGCAGAATTAGCGGCGTAACGTATTTGAAGGATTTGGTACAGTTCCGCGTGCAGTTGGATACCAAAGACGCCAGCAGCGGCCGTATTTTGTTTGAAGATTTGGCAGCGGCAGGCATCAGCGTAAGCTGCCTTAATTTGTCGGAGAGCAGTTCCATGTTTGCGGTTTTCAGCGCCGATGCGGAAAAAACCGTTGCAGTGCTTGACGAAGCCGGCTTTGCTTATACCGTAAATAAAAACTGTGCCAAAGTTTCCGTGGTGTTTGCCGCTGTGCGCGGCTTCCCAGGGCTGATGGCAAAATTTGTCAGCGCGCTTGCCGATAATAAAATCCATATTTTGCAGACGGTGGATTCGGATACCACTATTTCTGCCATTGTTAAAGAAGAACATATTAACGAAGCTGTTACCGCGCTTCATAAAGCGTTTAAATTATAAGAGGGGTGTTTTGAATGAAAAATCCATATTTTGGCAGATTGCTTACTGCTATGGTTACTCCGTTTAATGCCGACGGCAGCGTAAATTATGAAAATGCCGCCGATTTGGCAGACTGGCTGATTGCCCACGGCAGCAACGGTTTGGTTGTGGCAGGTTCTACCGGCGAAGCGGCGACCATGACTGTTGATGAAAAACTGGAACTCTTCCGTGTGGTTGTAAACCGCGTTAATAAACGTGTGCCGGTTATTGCAGGTACCGGCTGCAACTGCACCGCCGAAACTGTAAAAATGACCAAGATGGCCGAAGTTATGGGTATTGACGGCGTGCTTATTGTAGGGCCTTATTACAACAAACCTACTCAGGAAGGTTTCTACCAGCATTTTGCGGCTGTTGCCGAATCTACCAAGCTGCCTATCATCGTTTACAATGTGCCCGGGCGCACGGCTTCCAATATTGCGCCGGCAACTGTGGCACGCCTGGCGGAAGATTTTGACAACATTGTTGCCATTAAAGAGGCAGCAGGCAATGTAGGGCAGGTTAACGAGCTGTTTACCGTACTGCCGGAGGACTTTACCATTTACAGCGGCGACGATATCGAAATTCTGCCGTTTATGTCCGTAGGCGCAACCGGTTTGATAAGCGTACTGAGCAACTGCGGCGGCGAAATGCTGCAGGAGCTTATGCAGGCTTATGAAGACGGACGCGTAAGAGAAGCAGCGCGCCTTAATACCAAAATGGTGCCGCTTGCCAAAGCCATGTTTATAGAAACTAACCCCATTCCCATTAAGGCTGCCACTACCATGGTAACCGGCATCGAATGCGGCGAACCGCGCCTGCCGCTGACTCCGCTGGAAGCGCAGCATAAAGAGCAGCTTGCAGCACTGCTTAAAGAATACGGGCTGATGAAATAATGGCAAAAACAGCGTTAATTATTCAGTGCGATATAGTTGCCAGAAAATGTGTCGGCTATGCCTGCATGAAAAGTTTTGAAACACGTACAGGCAAATTTGCAGGCCTGGAGGAAGGCGTAAACTATCTTTCAACAACCTGCGGAGGCTGCTGCGGAATGGGCGTTGCGGCAAAGCTGGAAGATTTAAACCGTAAGCTGAAACGCTGGGGCGACAGCAAGGATGATGTTACGGTATATCTGGCAAGCTGCATTGTGTCTGATAATTACCATAATCCGCCGTGCCCGCATAAAGAATATATTAAAGAGATAGTAGAACGTAAGGGCTATAAATTTATTTCCGGCACTTATATTTCCAAAACTGCACAGAAAAAACGTGAAGCCGGTATTTATAAACCGCTTGAATAATTTTAAAGACCGTTTTAAACGGTCTTTTTCTTTTTTGCAGGCAGGATTTTAAAAGAAAAAATAGAAAATAATATGGGTAAAGGAGTGAGTAAAATGCGTTTGAAGGATTTTATTGGCTGTTTTATTTTTTGTGCGTGTTTGGTTTTGCCATGCTTTGCGGTAAATGCTGCCGGTGTTACCAATTACAGCAGCTTTATAAGTGCGGATTACTGGGTAAAAAATAACCCGGCAGGAGAGCAGGTTATACTTGATGCCGCAGGAGTTGCCGCTTACAATAAAAGAATTGCAGATAAATCGCCCTCGGTTTATGATTTAAAGGCTTATCCGCAAACGCTTGCCGGAAGTACCGTAAAGGGTTATGTTTCCGGGTATGATGTTCTTAATGACCCGTTATTCCGCCTTGGCAAAGAAGTAAGCCAGAACTATAAAAATATTTTAATTAAAGAAACCAATACAGATAAAATACCGGCACAGGTTAATGTGCGTTATGGTGTTACGGTAAGGCGCAGCAATTTGCGTGTGCTGCCAACCAACGAAGGGCTTTTTTATTATCCTACCGATAATAATTTTGATGCTTTGCAGGAAACTGCTGTTGCTGTTTCCGAGCCGCTTATTATTCTGCATCAGAGTGCCAACGGCTTTTTTTACTATGTGCAGAGCTATAACTACCGCGGCTGGATTTCGCGTTTTGACGTAGCCGTTTGCGGGCGCGATGCCTGGATTAAATATGTGGAGCCGCAGAACTTCCTTGTTGTAACCGGGCAGAGCTTTAATGTTAAAGTACCGGGTGAAAGCGTTTATTGTGACGAAGGAACGAGATTGCAGCTTGTAACGGAAGGGAGCAGCATTTACACTGTTAAAATGCCAATCCGTGCCCAAAACGGAACGCTGCAGGAGGTTAACAGCAATGTTGTAAAAAATGCCGCCCTGCATAAAGGTTATTTGCCTTACACTGCCAATAATGTTTTAAGGGGTGCTTTTAAATATTACAATGCGCCTTACAGCTGGAGCGGCGCGCATAAAGGCATAGACGACGCCAGCTTTATTGCAAACGTTTACCGCACTATGGGCATATTTTTGTCGCGCAATGCCGATGAACAGGAAAATACCGCCGGTACTGCCGTTAAATTTGCCGGTATGACATCTGACCAGCGCCTGGAAGCGATAAAAAATTTAACGCCCGGTTCGTGCCTGTATATGGACGGTTATGCCGTAATGTATGTTGGTACTTCCAGCAATGTACCGTATGCAATACATGCACTGGCAACGCATTATACCGGCGGTGTGCGCCATACGGAAATGCGCGTGGTTGTAAGCGATTTGGAACTGAAGCGTGCCAACGGCGGCAGATTTTTGGATGAGTTTAATACAGCAATGACTTTTAAATAAACGAGAGGTAAAAAGATGAAAGATTATCAAAAACTTTTTGCAGTAAGGGAAAACAACCTTACTGCTGAAGAAATTGCCGGTGCGGAAACCTTGGTGCTGTTTTTGTGCAAGGGGTGTATTCCGGCTTTGCCGAAAATGAACGCGCCTGAATATTTGGTAAAAGCAGTGAATGAACTGCTTAAAAAGAATGAAAAACTGGCTGATACCGGTGAAATTACGCATTTTGCCATGCTTGGCAAAAACGGATTGCAGCAGGTGGTTATTTGCGGCTTTGGCGGCGAAAATGCCTGCAAGCCCAATGATTTGCGCAAAGCAGCCGGTGAAGCGTCGCGCGTTTTAAAACAGCTTAAAACGGAAAATGCGCTTGTTATTGCGCCGATACTTTTAAACGCAGCGCGCCCGCATTATCTTTCTGCTTTGGCAGAAGGGCTTATTTTGGGCGGTTATACTTTTAGTGAATGCAAAGGCAAACAGGAACAGGAAAAAGATATTTGCTATACCATTGTTACCAATGTTGCCGGTGCGGCAGAAGTTGTTTCCGCAAGCTGCATTGTAAGCAGCAGCGTATGCTTTGCACGCGATTTGGCCAATAAACCGGGCAACATGCTTACTCCTCTGGATATGGCAAAAGAGGCTCAGCTTATAGCAGAGAAATGCGGTATGGAATGTGAAATTCTTGACGCCGCGCAAATGCAGGCTAAAAATATGAATGCAGTTCTTGCGGTGGGTCAGGGTTCTGTAAACCCACCGTATATGGCTGTGCTTAAATATAACGGCGGCGGAGATGCGCCGTATACCGCTTTTGTAGGCAAGGGCATTACTTTCGACAGCGGCGGCATTTCCATCAAGCCTGAAGCCAATATGGGCGAAATGAAGGACGATATGACGGGCGCTGCCGTAGTGCTTGGCGCCATGCAGGCCATTGCGCAGTTAAAACTGCCGTGCAATGTTATTGGTATTATGGTATGTGCCGAAAATATGCCTTCAGGAAGCGCCCAGCGCCCCGGTGACGTTGTAAAAGCTGCTTCTGGCAAAACTATTGAAGTTGTTTCGACTGATGCGGAAGGGCGTATGGTTCTGGCAGACGCCGTATGGTATGCCTGCCGTTTGGGGGCTGCCAAAGTTATAGATATTGCCACGCTGACAGGCGGCGTTATTGTGGCGCTTGGCAACGAAACAGCCGGCATTGTTGGCAATAATGAAGAACTGATTGAAAAGATTATATCCTGTGGCAAAAAAGCCGGAGAGATGTACTGGCACCTGCCTTCGCTGCCGGAATGCAAAGAAGCGATTAAAAGTGATATTGCCGATTTGACCAACAGCGCCGGGCGTGCAGCAAGCACTATTACCGGAGGGCTGTTTATAGGCGAATTTATTGACGAAGGCACGCCATGGGCGCATCTTGATATCGGCGGCACTTCAACAGCTGCCAAAACAGAAGGCTTTAAGCCTAAAGGATGTACGGCCTTTGGCGTAAGGACGTTTGTTAACATTGCAAAGGAATTGTAAAATGCTTGTAGATTTACATACTCACAGTACGTTTTCGGATGGGCGCTATACGCCGTCGCAGCTTGTAAAAATGGCGGCGGAAGCCGGTATAGGCATATTGGGCATTACAGACCATGATTCCGTTAACGGCATAGAAGAAGCACTTAATGCTGCCGCTGACGTGCCGGGCGCGCCTGTAATTGCCAAAGGCGTGGAACTTGGCACGCAGGTTGGCGAAAGCAGCGTACATATTTTGGGTTATAATATAGATATTCATAATAAAAATTTGCTTGATAAAATTGAAGAAATGCGCCATGCCCGCGAAAAACGCCTGCACAGGATGCTTGATAAAATAGGGGCGCTCGGTTACCATATAACGGTAGAGCAGTGTGACCCGAAAAACCGCGCCGTCGGCAGGCCGCATGTGGCCAAGGCACTTGTAAAAAAAGGTTATTTTTCTTCGGTGGAAGAAGCTTTTGACGTGCTTTTAAAACGCGGAAAACCGGGCTATGAGCCGCAGCCGAAACTTTCGCCGGAAGAATCGGTGGAGCTTCTGCACGGGGCAGGCGGGCTTGCTGTTTTGGCACATCCTGCAGAAATAGAAAATCTGCCTTTGGTGAATACCTTGTTAAGTACAATTCCGTTTGACGGTATTGAAGTATACCATCCGAGTGCCGATGAAAAAATGCAGCAATGCTTTTTGCAGATGGCGCATAAATACAAACTGCTTGTTTCCGGCGGCAGCGATTTCCACGGCGTGGAAGGGCGCTTTCCGGAGCAGCTGGGGATTTTTAAAGTTTACGCTGAAAAGGTAAATATCATTCAGAAAATGCTAAAATAAAAATAATGCCGGAGGAATGTTTATGGAGGTTGTTGCATTTGTAGGGCCGAGTGGAACCGGTAAAAGCCACCGTGCAATAGGCGTGGCGCATAATAATAACTGCGATGCAATTATTGATGACGGGCTTTTAATTAAAGGCACCAAAATTTTAGCCGGAACTTCCGCTAAAAATGAAACCAACAGAATACAGGCTGTAAAAAGGGCAATTTTTACGGAAGACAGCCACGCCGACGAAGTGCGCAATGCTCTGGCTTCCGGCGGCATCCACCGTTTATTGATACTGGCTACTTCTGACAATATGATTCAGAAAATTGTTTTGCGCCTCGGCCTGCCGAAGCCAGAAAAAACCGTTTATATTCAGCAGATTGCCACCAAGCAGGAAATGAAAAAGGCCAAGCAGATGCGCTTGAAGGACGGTAAACATATTGTTCCTGTGCCGACGGTAGAACTGAAACCGCATTTTACCGGTTATTTTGCCGATTTGCCGTATAATCTGTTTTCCAAAGAGCGCAAGCATGCCGAACCTGACCGTTCCATTGTGCGGCCGGCTTTCAGTTATTACGGTAAAATTTTTATTTCGGATTACGCAATACAGGATATAATAAACATTGTTGCCCAGAAGATGCTTGGCATTGACAAGGTAAACAGCATCAGGGTAAGAAGGCGCAGCAGCAATACCAAAGGCATTGCCATTGCCGTGGAAGTAGTGCTGTTTTACGGTGTGCGCGTTTTTGAGGTTACAAAGGTTTTTCAAAATAAAATAAAAGAAAAAGTTGAGTACATGACAGCAATGCAGGTTAAATCTGTTGATGTTTCGGTACGCAGCCTGTCTGTACGCAAATAAGGAGGAAATTGCAGATGCTTGATGCTACGCAGCGCAGCAGTGTTATTTTTTCTGCCTATGCCAAATTGCCGGCGGGAATTACGGCATATGAAGTTCATAAAGTAATTGGCGTAGTGGTGGAAATTGACATGCATACCGGCCGTATTTTGCAGGCGGAATGTACGCTTGCAACCAAACTTGCCAGCGATTTTATCGCTAAAATGCTTGTAGGCTATAATATGAATGATGGCCTTGATGAATTGAACGCCATGATTGAAAAGCATTATCAGGCAAGTGCCAAAAAAGCCGTATTAACGGCTGTGCGTATGCTGAATGACAAATTCATCAGCCACAAAAACGGAGAAGGCATTGATTATTACGATTGATTTATCAGGGCAGCCCTTTCTGCTTAACTGCAGGAAGGGTTGTTTTTTATTTTGTTTTAACGCATACCGGTATTTTGCATACAAGTATACTTTTGTAAAAGTCTTGCAAAGTTATAAGTTGTTCTGTAAAATAAAGAATGTGTTTACATAATAGCGATAAAATTGCTCTTAGTTTTTATAAGATGTTAATTTTTGAGCTGCTTATGATTTTGCTATGAAAGGGAGATATTATGCTGGAATTTTTAAATGAGGTTGATGCGTTTGTGTGGGGGCCACCGCTTTTGTGCTTGCTGGTGGGTACAGGTATTTGGCTGACAATCAGGTTAAACATGATTCAGGTTTTACGTTTGCCGCTTGCTTTAAAATTGATTTTTAAGGCTAAAAACGAGGGCCATGGCGATGTTGACAGTTTTAAAGCGCTGTGTACGGCACTTGCTGCAACTGTTGGTACGGGCAATATTGTTGGTGTGGCAACGGCAATTAAAGCCGGCGGCCCCGGCGCGCTGTTCTGGATGTGGATGGCAGCGTTTTTTGGTATGGCAACCAAGTATGCCGAAGGTGTTTTGGCTGTTAAATACCGTACTATTGACGCTAACGGCCATATCGGCGGTGGCCCAATGTACTATATTGAAAAGGGCCTCGGCAGGCAATACCGCCCGCTGGCAATTTTCTTCGCGGTAGCCGGTACAATTTGCGCCTGCTTTGGCAGCGGCACATTTACCCAGGTAAATGCAATTGTTGAAATTACTAACGCCGGTGCGCAGATTCCTGTACTTTACACATCTATCGCGCTTACGGTATTGGTTGCGGTTATTACCCTTGGTGGGTTAAAAAGCATAGCAGTGGTTGCTGATAAAATCGTTCCGTTTATGGCTGCGCTGTATGTTATTACAACTATGGCTATTCTGTTTATGTTCCGTGATGCACTTCCGGGAGCTATTGCAATGGTTCTGCACGATGCTTTTACCGGTACGGCAGCAACCGGCGGCTTTTTGGGCGCAACGATGATGTTTGCAATGCGCAACGGTATTGCCCGCGGCCTGTTCTCCAATGAATCCGGCCTCGGCAGTGCGCCGATTGTAGCTGCGGCAGCGAAAACAAAATGGCCTGCCGAACAGGGGCTTATTTCCATGACCGGTACTTTTATTGATACCATCATTATTTGTACCATGACCGGCCTTACTATTATCGTTTCCGGTGTATGGAGCGGCGATTTAAACGGCGCTGCAATGACGCAGAGCGCATTTACGATGGTTTTCCCGGTATTAGGCAATATGCTTTTAATGATTGGCCTCGTGCTGTTTGCGTTCACAACCATTCTTGGCTGGAACTATTACGGCGAACGCTGCATTGCATATCTTTTAGGCGTTAAAGCTATCATTCCTTACCGTCTTTTCTTTATTGCCATGGTTGCCTGCGGCGCATTTTTAAAACTGGAAATGATTTGGATTATTGCCGATATTGCCAACGGGCTGATGGCACTGCCTAACCTTATTGCGCTGCTGCTTTTAACCGGGGTAATAGTAAAAGAAACAAAGTTATATTTTAAACATCTTGATGAAAACAAAGATTATTTAAAATAAAAAAAATCTAAAAAACTGTAAACAAACTACTTGCAATTATTAGAGTTTGTGTTAAAATAATTAGAAATGAATATTGCAGTGGATGAAGCATATGGGAGAAGAAATTTTTCTACCGAAGGAGTAAACTCTCAGGTGCCGGGTTGCCGGTGAGAACCGTATGTGGACACATCTCTGGAGAATCCCACTAAAAGGGTGCCGAAGGTGCACGGGGAAGCAACGCCCCTTATCTCTCAGGCCAAAGGACAGAGCTTTAAGCGTAAATAATATATTTATATTATTATTTGCCTGCTTATTATTGCCGCCGGATTTGGGATTTGTCCGGCGGTTTTTATTTTACTAAACAGGGAAGAGGGAGTAAAAATTGTTTAACAACGAAGAAGTTATTGCACTATTGAACACGATTGATACTTTTGTATGGGGACCGCCGCTTTTGGTGCTGCTGGTGGGTACCGGCATCTGGCTTACCATCCGCTTAAAGCTGCTTCAGGTTTTTAAACTTGGCGATGCCTTAAAACTTATCTTCTTTGCCAAAAATGACGGCCACGGCGATGTAAACAGTTTTAAAGCCCTTTGTACGGCACTTGCCGCAACTGTCGGCACAGGCAATATTGTAGGCGTGGCAACAGCTATTAAAGCAGGCGGCCCAGGCGCTTTGTTCTGGATGTGGATGGCAGCGTTTTTTGGTATGGCCACTAAATATGCCGAATGCCTGCTTGCCGTTAAATACCGCACGGTAGACGCCAACGGCAATATTTCCGGCGGGCCTATGTATTATATTGAAAAAGGTATGGGCAAAAAATACAGGCCGCTTGCAATTTTGTTTGCTGCGTTTGGCGTTTTATGTGCTTACTTTGGCATTGGTACCTTTGCACAGGTAAATTCCATTGTAGAAATTACGCAGATTACCGCAGGCATACCTGTAACTTACACAGGCATTGCCATTACCGTTCTGGTTGCAGTAATTACTATCGGCGGTTTGCAGAGCATTGCAAACGTAGCCTCTAAAATAGTGCCTTTTATGGCAATGCTGTATTTAATTACAACCGTTGGTATTTTAATTATCTTTGCCGACCAGCTTCCTTCCGCTTTTGCAAGCGTAATTGACGGTGCTTTTACCGGCACGGCAGCAACAGGCGGTTTTCTTGGCGCAACTGTTATGATGGCAATGCGCAACGGCGTAGCACGCGGCGTTTTCTCCAATGAATCCGGCCTTGGCAGTGCGCCGATTGTAGCAGCGGCAGCAAAAACAAAATGGCCTGCGGAACAGGGCCTCGTTTCTATGACCGGTACTTTTATTGATACCATTATTATTTGTACTCTTACCGGCCTTACTTTGGTAGTAACCGGCGTCTGGAAAGGTGACCTTAACGGCGCTGCAATGACAGAACAGGCTTTCTCGATGGGCCTTCCTGCTTTCGGCAGCATGCTGCTTTTAGTAGGCCTTGTACTGTTTGCGTTTACAACCATTCTTGGCTGGAACTATTACGGCGAACGCTGCGTTGAATACTTAATTGGCGTTAAAGCAATTTTGCCTTACCGTATTATTTTTATCATTCTTGTTGCCTGCGGTCCGTTTTTAAAACTGGAAGCAATTTGGATTTTGGCAGATATTGTTAACGGCTTAATGGCAATACCTAACCTTATTGCACTGCTGGCTTTAAGCGGCGTTGTTGTTGCCGAAACAAAACTTTACCAACAGCATTTGAAAGAAACAAAAGCAAAGGAAAATGCTTGACTTTTAACTTCTGAAACGGTATAATATACGTTGTGTTCGGGGCGTGGCTCAGCTTGGTAGAGCACCTGTCTTGGGAACAGGGGGTCGCAGGTTCGAATCCTGCCGCTCCGACCAGAAGAAAATTTTATATTGCGGGTGTAGTTTAGTGGTAAAACCTCAGCCTTCCAAGCTGATGTTGTGGGTTCGATTCCCATCGCCCGCTCCAAATGGTTCAGTAGCTCAGTTGGATAGAGCAACGGCCTTCTAAGCCGTGGGTCGGGGGTTCGAATCCCTCCTGGATCACCACCTTAAAACTCAGCCGTGGAGCGACTTCCACGGCTTTTTTATTTTTGGGTGCAAAATAAACCGTTGCTCAATGGGTGCAACGTGGGAGTAACCGTACCTTAAAAACTTGACAAAATCATTATAAAAATTGTTATTTGAATTAGTAATAATGATGTATAATTTTTGAAATTGATTATAGTAACTATCGTTTTAATTAAATATTATCGTGATATAAGGAGGAAAGAGAATGATTTTATTCAATACTAAACATTTTGAATTATATAATTATATAATTCATGATTTTTTAGAAATAGAGATATTTGGGATTGATGATGAAGAAGTTATTTCTGATATGGCTGAATGTATATATCCCCAATATTTATATAGAGAACAATATAATGAATGTATTAAGATTTTAAAAGAATTGTATCAATGGACTAATGATAAATTTTATCATGAAATGACAGCGTTTCATGAGATTGCTTTAAATGGATTTCTTGAATATATGTCAGATATTCAAAGTGGTTGTTCTAAATTTAAAAAATTGTATTTCAATAAAAAATTAAGGAAAATGATTAAAAAAGCTGTAATAGATGATATGAATGAAATTGATGATGATTTTAATTTAAAAGATTTAGAAGATATGTATTATGATATTAATAGTTACGCTGATAATTTGTTTATTGATATGGAGTTTTTGTTTTTAGATTTAATATATAATAATCATAAAATGGGCAGTACACTTATTGAAGATAAATTAGGTATAAACTTAGATTATTATTTTGAAATATTACCTTTAGATATACAAAAACAATATAAAACAAAACACATTACGCTGAGTGGTGAAATTTCTTCATTATTAGATTATATAGAAAACAGGATTCATAACGGTAATTTGAATCAATTATTTTGGGTAGATAATCGGCCGGTAAACGAAGAAAGAATTCATTTGATTTTAGAAAATATAATGGATGCTTATTTTCATAATAAAGATATTGAAATAACGCGGGAAGCTTTAGTTGGAAATGGTAAAGTTGATTTTTTATTATTAAAAAATGATAATGAAAAAGAAAAAATTTTGATAGAAGTAAAACGAGCAAACAGTTCGTATTTGAAAAAAGGTTATGAAAACCAGTTAACAAAATATATGTACGCTTCAAATTGTAAAAATGCATTTTATTTAATTGCATGTTTTACAGATAGTGAATATAATACAGCTTATAAATTTATCCGCGAAAATGTTTATACTGATGAAATTCAAATGTATATAAATATTGCTGTTTTGGATTTACGAAAAAGAAAAGTTCCATCAAAATTCTAAAGAAACTAATGATTATAGATTTGGAGTGAAAACTTTAATTATGAGTAAACGAGAAAATATTAAAACAACCATTGAAGAAATAGTTGCGTACTGGAGTGAACACGAAGATGAAAGTGGATTAAGTGTTTATTTTAGTGAAGCACATGAACGTTGCTGGAGATGTGGTTATAAAAGAAAGTTGGAACGTTGTCATATAGTTCCTGCGTCACGTGGAGGAGAGGATATACCTTCAAATTTTGTTTTATTATGTAAAGATTGTCATAAAGATGCGCCAAATGTTACAGATCCAGAAATAATGTGGGATTGGTTAAGAGCATATGCTGTTCCTTTTTATGATAGTTTTTGGTATGAAATGGGTGCGATAGAATACGAAAAAATATATGGAATAAAATTGATTGATGAATTAAAAACAAGAAATTTGACTGATAAAGATATAGAAGAGTTCGATAATTTGCTTAAAGTAACAGTACCTAAAACAGTTCGTCATTTTGGCAGTAGTTATTTAAATATGGCTACAGTAGCCGGGTGTTTAAGAATGGTACTAAAAGAATATGATAAAAAACATAGTTTGGAAACTAAAAAGAATGTTATTTCATTATATGCTAGAGCTATGATGTCATCAGAAGAGAAATAATAAAATTAGCAAAATATAAAAAACTCATCATCATTAAGAGGGAGATTGTTTCTTGAATGATGATGAGTTAATATTAACTTTAAACTTTTGTAAAGTTTTACCGTATTTTACTCGGTATTATCGATTCCAAAAACGCACGGACAACGTTGGGGTCAAAGTCGGTGCCGGCTTTGTCGTTCATTTCCTTAATGGCTTCCATAGGCGTTTTTTGCCAGTAATGGGTGCATGGGTTTACAATGCGGTCGTAATAATTGGCTACGGCGATTATACGCGCTCCCAGCGGTATGTTTACGCCTTTTAAACGCTTGGGGTAACCGGTGCCGTCCCACTTTTCGTGGTGGCTGTAAATAATGTCGATAATATGCGCAAATTCCGGAATATTTTCAAGCATGCTGGCACCTGCCTGGCAGTGGCGTTTATAGGTAGCCATCTCGCGCGTGCTTAAATAGGGCGATTTTTTTAAAATCGTGTTAGGCACAGAAAGATGCCCTATATCGTGCAGCAGCGCGGCGCTTTTAATGGAGGCGATTTCTGCGGCGGGCAGGCCGAGCTTGGCCGCAATGCAGGCCGAATAGTTGGCAACCTGCTGGCTGTGCATGTATAAACCCGTATCCTTTTTTTGCAGCAGTGTTAAAAGCGAGTTGCATATTTCACGTATGTTATTTTCGCGTGGAAAATCCAGTGTCTGGGGTAAAGCAATCATAAAACAACCATCCTGTTAAAAATCCGTCCAATCAAATCTTGCACATAATAGTATACTACAACGCGGCAAAATATCAAAGAGCATTTTATAAATTTTTTAGCCGCAGGTATTGCAAAAAATCTATTAGCCGCTATAATTAAAATGCAGCTCAGGTCTGTGGTTGAAAGTCGATGCCAGTTGCGGGCAAAACGATCCACGTAAGCAGTAAAAATTACTGTGAGCACGGCGCAGCTTAGAAGTAAGTCCTGCCGCGAAAAGCGAGAGGAGCAGTAGTGGGGAGCACGTTGCTTAGGAGCGAACCTCCCAGCAGGCGGGTGTGGGGGCGAAGACCAGGTCAGCTGAGTTGCTTTATTTTATAAAAATTAGCCTTTTTTGCATATTTTTGCTTGTGCAGAAGGGCTTTTAGTTTTATAATATACATTATTATAACCTGCCTGTCGGCAGAATATTGGAGGGAGATAACCTGATGAAAAAGTTTTTGGCATTATTAATGGCAGCCATGCTGGCAATGGCGCTTGTTACGGCCGGCTGCGGAGGCAATGATGAGAAACAGGCGGGCGCTGAAAAATTACTGCGTGTCGGCACTGAACCTTCTTTTGCGCCGTTTGAAATGCAGGCGGAAGGCAGCGAGGAGCTTACCGGTTTTGACATGGATTTAATCCGTGCTATCGGCAAACAACTCGGTTATAAAGTGGAAATCAGCGCAATGGGTTTTGACGCTTTAATTCCTGCTTTGCAGGCAGACAACATTGATGTTGCGCTGGCAGGCATGAGCATTACCGAAGAACGCAAACAGCAGGTAATTTTTTCTGACCCGTATTATAAATCCGGCCTTTTGGTAATGGTGCCGAAAGACAACAACGATATTAAGAGCATTGATGATTTAAAAGGCAAGCGTATTGCCGTGCAGATTGGCACTACCGGTGCATTCCGCGCAGAAAAAGTTGAAGGCGCCAAGGTGACTGCGTTTAACGATAACGGCAGCGCTGTGCTGGAAATGAAAAACGGCGCGGCTGACGCTGTTATTAACGATGCTCCGGTGCTGAAATACTTTTTGGCGCAGGGCGGCAGTGAATACGCTAAAACCGTCGGTGAAGTTTTGAATGCCGAAGATTACGGCATTGCCGTTAAGAAAGGCAACGACAAACTGGCTGCCGATATTAACAAGGCTCTTAATGAGCTGAAGCAGAACGGTGAATTTGATAAAATTTACAATAAATGGTTCGGCGAAGCTAAATAATGGTTTTTTATACAGGTTTTTTGAAAGTTTTTGTTGCTTAACCTGTATTTTAGAGCTATAATATTTTAACAGATAAAAGTTTGTAAATTAATGCTGTTGGAGGTTATGTTTATGAAAAAGTATTTGGTGTTTTTAATGGCTGCTTTAATGCTTGTGGCACTGGCAGTTGCAGGCTGCGGCGGCAGCAAGGATGAGGCTAAGGCTCAGCCGGAGAAAGTTTTGCGCGTGGCAACTGAACCGACCTTTGCTCCGTTTGAATTCCAGAAGGAAGGCAGCGATGAACTGGCAGGTTTTGATATGGATTTAATCCGTGCTATCGGTAAAAAACTCGGCTACAAAGTTGAAATTGCCAACATGGGTTTTGATGCATTGATTCCTGCGCTGAACACCGGTAATATTGACGTTGCCATTGCTGGTATGAGCATTACCGACGAAAGAAAACAGGCCGTAGGCATGAGCGACCCTTACTATACTTCCGGCTTGATTGTAATGGTTAAAAAAGACAACAACGACATCAAGAGCATTGATGACCTTGCAGGCAAACGCATTGCCGCACAGATTGGCACTACCGGCGCTGACAAAGCAAACAGCGTTAAAGATGCCAAAGTAACCCTTTTCAATACCAATACCGAGTCTGCAATGGAACTGACCAACGGCGGCGTTGACGCTGTTATCAACGACAGTCCGGTTATCGGTTATTATCTGGCACAGGGCGGCAGCGAAGTTGCCAAAACCGTTGGTGACGTTATGGAAGCAGAACAATATGGCATTGCCGTTAAAAAAGACAACACCAAACTGCTTGAAGACATTAACAAAGCTTTGGCAGAACTGAAAAAAGACGGCGAATATGACAAGATTTACAAAACCTGGTTCGGTGAAGTGAAAAAATAAGCATTGCGCCTGAATGCGGGGAACATCAACGGCAACGAAGGTGTGCCCCGTATTTTATTTATTAAAGCGCAGGCTGACTGGAAGGAAAGACAAGCCTAATGGAACTGAATTTTAAACTTATTGAAGATGCGATACCGCTTTTGCTGGCCGGTGCCGGAATTACCCTTGAAATAACCGCCATGAGCGTAGGCTTTGGTTTATTAATAGGTATGATTATCGGCGTGGCAAGGCTTGCCAGCATTAAACCGGTGCGTTATGCAGCTAATTTTTATGTAGATTTTATCCGCGGCACGCCGCTTTTGGTACAAATCTTTCTGGTATATTTTGCGCTTCCTACCATTATCGGCCAGCGCATTGACCCGTTTTTTGCGGCTATCTGCGCCTGCTCCATTAACAGCGGTGCATACATTGCCGAAATTTTCCGCGCGGGCATCCAGTCTATCGATAAAGGGCAGATGGAAGCCGGGCGCTCTCTGGGTATGACCTGGTACCAGACCATGCGCTATGTAATTATGCCGCAGGCCTTTAAGCGCATTATTCCGCCGCTGGGCAATGAATTTATTGCCATGCTGAAGGATTCTTCGCTGGTTTCCGTTATCGGTTTTGAAGAACTGACAAGACGCGGCCAGCTGATTATTGCGCGTACCTATGCTTCTTTTGAAATCTGGCTGGCAGTTGCCGTAATTTACCTTATTATGACCTTTACGGTTGCGCGCCTGGTAGGGCTGATGGAGCGGAGGTTTGAAACAAAATGAGTACAGAAATGATTAAAATTACAGGCCTTAAAAAAAGCTACGGCAGCCTTGAAGTTTTAAAGGGTATTGACCTTACCATTGCCGAAAAGGAAGTGGTGGTAATTATCGGCCCGTCCGGCAGCGGCAAAAGTACGCTTCTGCGCTGCATGAACTACCTTGAAGAACCGACCGAAGGCACGATTGTTGTTGACGGCATTAAACTGGACGGCGAAGCCAACATTAACGAAGTGCGCAAGGAAGTAGGCATGGTGTTCCAGCGTTTTAACCTGTTCCCGCACATGACGGTGCTGGAAAACCTTGTTCTTGCGCCGATGAAAGTGCGCGGCATTGACCGTAAAACCGCGGAAGCAACGGCTATGGAGCTTTTAGGCAAGGTTGGCCTTTCCGATAAGGCTGATTCTTACCCGGACCAGCTGAGCGGCGGGCAGCAGCAGCGTGTTGCAATTGCACGTGCGCTTGCCATGAAGCCGAAAGCACTTTTGTTTGATGAACCGACATCTGCGCTTGACCCGGAAATGATTAAAGAAGTACTGGATGTTATGAAACGCCTTGCCAACGAAGGCATGACCATGGTAGTTGTAACACACGAAATGGGCTTTGCGCGTGAAGTTGGCGACAGGGTGCTGTTTGTTGACGGCGGTAAAATTCTGGAACAGGGCAAACCTGACGACATTTTTTTACATGCCAAAGAAGAACGTACCCGCAGTTTCCTTTCCAAAATTTTATAATTGAAACTGTTACAATAGTAGCAGATTGTAAACTCGTGCAGAAAAAAGACTTTTTTGCACGAGTTTTTGTAATTTTTTGCAGGAGTTTTAATTATTATGGCGAATACAAATAATAACAAACTAAAGAGTTTGTTATCCCGGACCTCGGGATTAAGGAGGGATAATTTATGAACGTAAACGTAAGAGGAAAGAACATTGTTGTAACACCGGCGCTCAAAGAGTATGTTGAAAAGAAAATTACGAAAATCACGAGGCAGTTTAAAACCGTTGGCGATATCAGTGCAGTACTTAAAGTTGAAAAAGGCAACCACATTGTGGAAATTACAGTTCCGGCCAGCGGAATTTTAATCAGAGCCCAGGAATCTACCAAAGATATGTATTCGTCCATTGACTTGGTAGTGGAAAAAATTGAACGCCAGGTACATAAATATAAAACACGTCTTGCCAAACGTAAATACAGCAACTTTGTAGAGCCCGTACCTGCTCCCGAAGTAGAAGCGGCTCCGGATGAAGAATTCAAGATTATCAAGAACAAGAAATTCTCGATGAACCCGATGACGGCTGAAGAAGCAATTTTGCAGATGAACCTGCTTGACCATGACTTCTTTGTATACTTTGACCCCGATTATGGCGGAGTAAATGTTGTATACCGCCGCAAAGACGGCAACTATGGTTTGCTGCAGCCTGAATTAAAATAATCTTTACATTGATTTCACAAAAAAGCCCGGGACAAAAGGCCCGGGCTTTTGACTTTTTGCGCGGTTTTTGGTAAAATTTTATATTAGTATAGTGTTTATAAAACAGGGAATTTTAAGGAGTGAGTGTGTTGCTCGAAAGCATATTAAAAAAGATTTTCGGTGACCCGAATGCCAAAGAATTAAAAAATATTCAGGTCATTGTCGATAAAATCAATGCACTGGAGCCGGAGATGCAGGCGCTGAGTTCAGCAAATCTTGCTGCCAAAACCGGCGAGTTTAAACTGCGCCTTGCCAAAGGCGAAACGCTTGATGACATCCTGCCTGAAGCGTTTGCCGTTGTGCGCGAAACTTCGCGCCGCATTACCGGCATGCGCCATTTTGATGTACAGCTTATAGGCGGTGTGGTGCTGCACCGTGGTAAAATTGCCGAAATGCGTACCGGTGAAGGCAAAACCCTTGTTGCTACTTTGCCTGCTTATTTAAACGCCCTTACCGGCAAAGGCGTACATGTTGTTACCGTTAACGATTACCTTGCCCGCCGCGACAGCGAGGACATGGGCCGCATTTACAGAGCGCTCGGACTTTCCGTAGGCCTTATTGTGCATGATATGGATTACCCGGATCGCAAGGCTGCTTATGCTGCCGATATTACTTACGGCACCAACAACGAATTTGGTTTCGACTATCTGCGCGACAACATGGTAGTTGACGAAAACCAGATGGTGCAGCGCGAACTTAATTTCTGCATTGTCGACGAAGTTGACAGTATTTTAATCGACGAAGCGCGTACACCGCTGATTATTTCCGGCCCGGGCGAAAAATCTACCGATTTGTACCGCGTGCTGGCGCATGTAGTTGCCAACATGAACGAAAACGAAGACTATACGGTAGACGAAAAATTAAAAACCGTTGCGCCTACCGAAGCTGGTATTGCCAAAGCAGAAAAAATGCTTGGCATCGCCAACCTTTATGACGCTGAACACGGCGTAGACTTTTCACATCATTTGATGTGCGCATTAAAAGCCAAAGCCATTATGCACCGCGACAGGGATTACGTTGTAAAAGACGGACAGGTAATTATCGTCGACGAATTTACCGGCCGCTTGATGTTCGGCCGCCGTTTCTCCGAAGGCCTGCATCAGGCTATTGAAGCCAAAGAAGGCGTTAAGGTTGAACGCGAAAGCCAGACCCTGGCAACGATTACCTTCCAGAACTACTTCCGTATGTACAACAAGCTCAGCGGCATGACCGGTACTGCCAAAACGGAAGAACAGGAATTCCAGAAAATTTACGGTTTGGATGTAATTGTTATTCCTACAAACAAACCGATGATCCGTATTGACTATCCGGACGTTATTTATAAAACAAAACGCGCCAAATATAAAGCCGCCGTTGCGGAAATTGAAGAATGCCATAAATCCGGCCGCCCGGTACTGGTTGGCACAACTTCCATCGCACAGTCCGAAGAACTTTCCGCAATGCTCAAACGCCGCGGCATAGCGCATAATGTACTTAATGCCAAATACCATGAAAAAGAAGCGGAGATTATCTCCAAAGCAGGCCAGTACGGTGCTGTAACCATTGCCACCAACATGGCAGGCCGCGGTACCGATATTATGCTTGGCGAAGGTGTGCCTGAACTCGGCGGCCTGCACATTATCGGTACGGAACGCCACGAAAGCCGCCGTATTGATAACCAGCTACGCGGACGCTGCGCCCGTCAGGGTGACCCGGGTTCTTCCAAATTCTTCCTTTCGCTGGAAGATGATTTGATGCGTCTGTTCGGTTCTGACAACATTTCCGGCATTATGGATAAGCTGGGCATGGAAGAAGACGAGCCTATCGAACATAAACTTGTAACCAAGTCCATCGAATCTGCACAGAAGAAGGTAGAAGCGCGTAACTTTACCATCCGTAAACAGGTTCTGGAATACGATAACGTTATGAACCAGCAGCGTGAAGTTATTTACAGCCAGCGCCGCAAAATTTTGCAGCAGGCCAACCTGCGCGACACCATTATGGAAATGGTGCATAAGGTTGTAGACCGCACTATGGCAATGTATGCTCCGCCGGAAGTATATTCCGAAGACTGGGATTTGCAGGCACTTATTAACTATGCCGAAGAATTCTACGCTCCGCGCGGGCTTTTAACCGTTGAATATCTTCAGAACCTCAGCCGTGAGGAACTGGAAGAATATCTGTACAAAGTTGCCGACGAGCATTACGCAGAACGTGAAGCCGCCATTACGCCGGAACTGATGCGTGAACTGGAAAACCTTGTAATGCTTAAGGTTGTAGACAACCACTGGATGGAACACCTTGATGCCATGGATATGCTGCGTGAAGGCGTTGGCCTGCGTGCATACGGGCAGAAAGACCCGCTGGTTGAATATAAATTTGAAGCCTATGATATGTTCCAGGCTATGATTGACGCTATTCAGGACGACGTTGTACGCTACATTTACCGCGTAAACGTTATTACCCAGCCCAAGGTGGAAGACCGTCTGGAAAATGCTTCTACCAACGCCGGTGACGAAGGCACCAAACAGCCTGTTGTTAAAAAGGAAGAACCGGGCCGCAACGACCCGTGCCCCTGCGGCAGCGGCAAAAAATATAAAAACTGCTGCGGCAAAGATAAATAAAAACATAAATTAAAATAAATTACCTACGAAGGGATGTGAATTTGATGCTGATAGAGGAATACAAACCCGAAATATCCGCATTGAAGCAAAAATTAGAGGAAATGAGGGGATCTCTTTGACGTCGCTGCCAAAGAGGACCGCATTGCTGAATTAGAACATAAAATGGGTGCGCCGGATTTCTGGGACAACCCGGATGCCGCGCAGAAAACCGCCCAGGCTGTTACGCAGCTGAAAGAAGAAGTGGGCATTGTACATAACCTTGAACAAAGGCTTGATGACCTTGAGGTTATGGTAGAGCTTGCTTTGGAAGAACCGGAATCCGGCATGGAAGAAGAACTTGAAGCCGGGCTGGAAGCTGCAAAAGCAGAAATAGAGCATTTGGAACTGGGAATGCTCTTAAACGGAGAATATGATGCCAACAATGCTATTTTAACCCTGCATGCCGGTGCCGGCGGTACTGAAGCACAGGACTGGACAAGTATGCTTCTGCGCATGTTTACCCGTTATGCCGAGCGCCAGGGTTTTGCCATTGAAATGCTGGACTATCTGCCCGGCGATGAAGCAGGCGTAAAAAGTGCTACGCTGCAAATTAACGGCCATAATGCTTACGGCTATCTGCGCAGCGAAAAGGGCGTACACCGCCTCGTGCGCATTTCTCCGTTTGACGCCAACGCACGCCGCCACACTTCTTTTGCGGCTGTTGACGTTATGCCTGAACTTGACGATACCGTCGATATTAAAATCGACCCGTCCGATTTAAAAGTTGATACTTACCGTGCCAGCGGCGCAGGCGGACAGCACGTAAACAAAACAAGCTCCGCTGTGCGCATGACGCATATTCCGACCGGCATAATCGTACAGTGCCAGAACGAACGCTCGCAGATTCAGAACCGTGAACGCTGCATGCAGCTTCTGCGCGCCAAACTGTACGAATATGAACGCGCCAAACAGGAAGCGCTGAAAAACGATATTGCCGGTGATTACCAGGACATTGAATGGGGCAGCCAGATACGCTCTTATGTTTTCCAGCCGTATAAAATGGTTAAGGACCACCGTACAGGTGCCGAAACAGGCAACGTGCAGGCTGTCATGGACGGCGGTCTGGATATGTTTATTGAGGCTTATTTAAGGTCGCAGCAAAAGAAAATTTAACTGGCTAATGGGTGGAGATAGCAATGAAAAGCCGTTATAATCCGGTTTTGCTGGCAGTTATTGTTATAGGGCTTGTTTGTGCTTTATGGCTTAATTACAGCAGATATGAAATAGAAGAAAAAAACAATACCGTAGAAATGGCTATGGAATACGAAGGCCTGCAGCAGCTTGCCGACTGGGAAGGCCTGCCGCTTGATTCCGTATTGAAAGATTTTAAAGATGCCGGTGTTACTTCGCTGATAGTTTTTGACATTACCCTGCAAAAACTCGACAACAAAGGGCTTGTTTATGCCGCTCCGGGGCGTGAGCTTTTGCACGGCGGAACTGCCGGAACGCAGTTTGCGGCTTTGCAGCAGCAGGATATAATTCCTGACGCAGTTTATATTACAGGGGGTAAATCGCCTGTAACTTTTAAAGAAACAGAGAAAGACCTGTATTTGCGCTATGCGCCGGAACGTATTGCCGTTGTAAGTGAATCTCCGCGTATTATCCGTGTTTTGGGTGACCCGCGCATTATTGAAGGCGACAACTACGATACCAAAATGCCGCTGATGCAGGCGCCTCTTGGCCTTTCTACCGAAGAAATGCGGCAGATTGCAGCTGCCGGGTTTAACGTTATCGTCCGCCCGCAAAATTATCTGCCGGTAACAGAACAGCAGATAGACAGCATTTTCAGCCGTATTGATGAATCCGGCGCAAATGTTGTTTCTTATATCGGCTGTGGCAAGGAAGTAGTGGGTTTCCCCGATAAACTCGATTACATGGCCGAAAAATTGTTAAGCCATAACATGATTTTCGGTATGGTTGAACACTATACCCAGCTCCAGTTTGCGCCCATGGAAGGCCTTATTCCCTTGGCTGAAAAAATGGATTACCAGGCAGCGCGTTCTTATATTATCGACAAGGCAGAGCAGCGCAAGCTGAAAATGCCCGAGGCTTTGCGCCGCTGGGCACTTACCGATGAAGAACGCAATATCCGTATTAATTATATTAAACCTTTTATGCTGCCGCAGAACGGGCAGGATATTTTAGAGCTTAACCTTGATTATGTTAAAAGCATTGCCGCTGATGTTCAGTCGCGCGGCTTTAAGCTTGGCACCAGCGGTGTGTTTACCGCGGATGCCAATGGCTATCAGGCATATTTCCCCGATAAAATGCTGTTGGTTCTGCCTGCACTTGCCGTTGTTGCAGCAGGCGTAATGTATCTTGCATTGCTTTTGGGGCTTAGCAGTAAATTGCAGTATATTCTGTTTGCGGTTTTTGGTGCAGCAGCCGCTGCATTGGTTGTAAAAATGGCTTCGCCTTTGCCAAGGCAGCTTCTGGCGTTTGTTTCTGCCTGCGTGTTCCCGGTACTTTCAATGATTGTAGTTGTGGAATGGTGGGAGAGCGTAAAAGTACGCTGCAAATGCATGGTGCAGTTTTTAATGCGTACTACCGTACAGCTTGGCGCAGCAGTTGCCATGTCCTTGTGCGGTGCGGCAATGATTTCCGCACTTTTGGGCGATATCCGTTTCTTTTTGGAAATTGACATTTACCGCGGCGTAAAATTAACGTTTATTATGCCGGTATTATTAATGCTGTTATGGTATGTCAAACGGTTTAATATTTTCGGCAGCAAAACTGGCGGCGGCCTTATTGCCGATATCCGCTATCTTTTATCGACGCATATTAAACTGGAACATCTGTTCATTTTAGGTGTTCTGGCTTTTGTAGCTTATATTTTTGTAGGCCGCAGCGGCCATACTTCCGGTGTGCCGGTTTGGGGCATTGAGCTTAAAATGCGTGCCCTGCTGGAACAGCTGATGTATGCACGCCCACGTACCAAAGAATTTATGATTGGGCATCCTGCCTTTTTTGTAGCAGCTTACGCGGCTTATTACAAAGCTCCGCGCCTGTGGCAGATGATACTTGTGGCAGGAGCGGTTATCGGGCAGGGCAGCCTTGTGCAGACCTTTGCGCATATGCGCACGCCGGTTATCATGAGCTATATCCGTGCGCTGGACGGCTACTGGCTTGGCGCCGTAATAGGCATAGCAGCAGTAGTTGTGCTTAATTTGTTAATGCCTTATTTGCAGAAGTGGCAAAGGAGATATTTGGGTAATGAATAAAATTGTCATTTCCGGATATTACGGATTTGCCAACGCGGGTGACGAAGCCATGCTTACATCAATTGTAAGGGCTTTGCGCGGCGTACAGCCGGAAATTGACCTGACGGTTATTTCCGGCAATCCTGCCGAAACATCTGCCAAACATAAAGTAAAAAGCATTTACCGTTTTAACTTTTTTAAAATATACAATGCCTTAAAAAATGCCGATATGCTTTTAAGCGGCGGCGGCAGCCTTTTGCAGGATGTAACCAGCCTGCGCAGCCTGTTTTATTATCTGTTCATTATTTTAATGGGCAAAATGGCGGGCAAAAAGGTTATGCTGTATTCGCACGGCATTGGCCCAATCCGCAATAAGCTGGCAAGAAAGCTGACCAGAATTGTCTGCGGCAAGGCGGATTTAATTACGGTAAGAGATGCAGATTCACAGAATGAACTCTTAAAAATGGGACTCAGCGGCAGAAATATTATTGTAACTGCCGATTCTGTGCTGGCTTTGCCCGTTGCAGATAAAAGCATAGGGCAGAAAATACTGCAAAATGCCGGTATCGACATTAACAGGCCGGTGCTTGGCATTTCTGTGCGCCCGTGGGCGAATGATATAAATTGCTTTAAGGTAATTGCAGCTGCCTTAAAACAGTTTAAATCGGAGCATGACGCGCAGATAGTGCTTTTGCCATTGCAGTATCCGGCAGATTTAAAAAGCTGTGCTGCTGTTAACAGCTTTTTAAAAGATGAAAAAGACATTTATTTTTTGGATTCCGCATATAACACGGAAGAATTTTTATCACTGATAGGCAATTTTAAGCTGCTTTTGGGCATGCGCCTGCACGCACTGGTTTTTGCGGCCGTTATGAAGGTGCCGCTTTTGGCAATCTCGTACGACCCCAAGGTTGACGCTTTTGTAAATACCGCCGGTGGTGTGCTTGCCGGAAGCGTGGACGATATAAAAAAAGAGCAGCTTGTAAACGTACTTAAAACCGCGTGGTGCAAGCCGCCGGTTGTACAGAATGAACGGATGGAGCAGCTGCGCAGTAAGGCACAGCTTAATTTGGAAAGAACTTTTGCGCTGCTGCGCGGTGAAGAATGAAAGGAGCAGGCCGTATGCTGGAAATGATAGACGTAAGCAAAATTTATCCAGGCGGTTCAGTCGCTTTGCAGGATATTAACGTCCGTATTGAGCAGGGCGAATTTGTTTTTATTGTAGGCCCGAGCGGCGCAGGAAAGTCTACTTTCTTTAAAATGCTGTTCCGTGAGGTTTTGCCTTCCAGCGGTAAAGTTATCGTAAACGGGCATGACCTTGTAAAAATGACAGATAAGGAAATTCCGTATTTCAGAAGGCAGCTGGGCATAGTTTTTCAGGATTACCGCCTGCTGCCTGACCGTACCGTATATGATAATGTTGCGTTTGCAATGCAGGTTATCGAAACTCCGTACCGCAAAATCAAACGCCGCGTTAATGATGTGCTTGACCTTGTAGGGCTGCGCAAGCGTGCGCATGCTTATCCTACCGAGCTCAGCGGCGGCGAACAGCAGCGCATTGCCATTGCACGCGCCATTGTTAACGACCCTATCCTTTTAATAGCCGATGAACCTACCGGCAACCTCGACCCGGAAACCAGCTGGGAAATTATGGATATTTTCCGCGAGGTAAACAAAAGCGGAACCACTATTGTAATGGCTACGCATGACAGGGAAATAGTTGATGAAATGGAAAAAAGGGTTATAGCCATTGAGCACGGACATATTGTGCGCGATGATGCAAAAGGAGTATACGGCTATGAGTCTTAGTACGAAAGAATATTTTGTAAGAGAAACATATAAATCCATACGGCGCAACGGCCTGATGAGCGTAGCCTCTGTATCGACCGTTGCTTTGTCGCTGTTGGTTTTGGGTATGTTTCTTTTATTATTTTTAAACACCAATAACCTTGCCCAATATCTGGAAAGCCAGGTACAGATAACCGTTTATATGCAGGATGAAGCAGACGGCGATGTGCTTGACACAACGCGTACCAAACTGGAAGGGCTTCCCGGTGTTGAAAAAGTTACTCCGGTAACCAAAGAAGAAGCGCTGGAACGCTTTAAAGAACGCCTTGGCGAACAGCAGAACCTGCTTAACTCGCTTGGCACGGATAATCCATTCCCGTATTATTTTGAAGTGGAAGTGGACGCTCCGGAACGCATAGCCGAGCTTACTCCGCAGATAGGCGAAATGGAAGGCGTGGAAACCGCAAAATTTGGGCAGGAAGTTGTTGAGCAGCTGTTTCAGATTACCAAAATACTGCGTATCGGCGGTATTCTGCTTGTAGTGCTGCTTGCTTTTGCAACGCTGTTTATTATTGCAAACACCATCCGCCTGACGGTTTTTGCCCGCAGGCGCGAAGTTAACATAATGAAATACGTAGGCGCAACCGACTGGTTTATCCGCTGGCCGTTTATGCTGGAAGGCATGACGCTGGGCTTTTTCGGTTCGCTTATTTCCATTACCATAATAGATATTTCTTATTCGGCTCTGCTGTCGCGAATTTATTCCACGCTGGCGTTTTTGCCGATGCTGCCTCCTTACCCGATGCTGATTTATGTTGATTTGTTTATTATCATCAGCGGTACAGCTATCGGCGCAGCCGGCAGTTATGTATCTTTGCGCAAGTTCCTGCGCGTTTGACGGGAGGGCTGCGCATGTTGAAAAGTAAAGTTCTGGCGGCAGTTCTGGCGGCATGTGTTGCAGGCCTACCGGTGCTGCATGGTTATGCCGACGAACTTTCTGAAAAACAAGCTGAATATGACAGGGTGCAGCAGCAGATGCGCGATATGGAAGCGCAGCGCGAAGAAGCAAGGCGTGCTGCCGATGCGGCCAGCAGCCGTATGGAAGAAGTAGTAAGTGAACTGCGCCAGTTACAGATACGCCTTGACGAAATTAATGCCCGCCAGGCGGAACTTGATACTGCCATTGCCGATAATCAGGCTAAACTGGCAGAAGAAAAAGCCAACCTTGAACGCAGGATGAACATTTTTAAAAAGCGCCTGCGCGATATTTATATCAACGGACAGATTAACTATCTGGACGTACTTTTGGGTGCGAAGGATTTTTCCGATTTTTCGTCCCGTATGTTCCTGCTGCAAAAAATAATCAGCCGCGATATTGCAATGCTTGATGCTATTAACAAATCAATGGCTGAAATTGAAAAGCGGCAGGAAGAACTTGATGCCCAGACGAAGGAGCTTGATGCTTTGAGGGCAGAGCTTGAAGTAAAACGCCAGGAAGCAGAAGCACGGCGTGAAGAAAGAGCGCAGCTTTTATATGCTGCCGAAGAAGAACGCAGCCAGGTTGAAGGCGAGTACGACCGCCTTGCCGCTATCAGCGAAAACATCGCCAGCATGCTGCGCAGCCTGCAAAATGCGGGCGGTATGCCAGGCGGCGGAGGCACTGGCAAATTTATCTGGCCGGTGCAGGGCGAAATTACTTCCTACTATGGCTGGCGTACACATCCTATTTTTGGCACTACCCGTTACCATTCAGGTTATGATATTGCCTGTGACACCGGTACGCCTATTGCCGCGGCAGACAGCGGCACGGTTGTATATTCCGGCTGGCTGGGCGGGTATGGCTACTGCGTAATGATTGACCATGGCGGCGGGCTTGTAAGTTTGTATGGGCATAACAGTGAACTGTGGGTGTCTGAAGGGCAGTATGTGCAGCAGGGCCAGACGATAGCGCTTGCAGGCAGCACCGGCTGGTCTACCGGCCCGCACTGCCATTTTGAAGCACGCCTGAACGGTGAACTTACCGACCCGATGAACTATCTGCCGTAATGGGCTGCAATTGGAGGGGCATAAATGCTGAAAAAAAGGTTTAACTTTTTAACTTTGCTGCTGGCATGTGCCTGTACAGCAGTAATTACCCTGGCCGTTATCATGGCTTTGGTGCAGAAAGCGGCCGGAAGTTCTGCCGGAGGCATGGTATTTTTAAAAACACTTGTTACCGTGCGTGATAACTATGTGGAGCCGGTTGACAGCGAAAAACTGTTTGACGGTGCTACTTCCGGCATGGTTAAGGCTTTGTGCGACCCGTATTCCGCTTACCTTGACAAGAAAAGCTTCAGCGAAATTACTGATTTGACGGACGGTGTTTTTGGCGGTATTGGCGTGGTTCTTGGCAAAAAGGACGATGATTTTGTTGTAGTTGCTCCTATGAAAGGAACACCGGGCGACGAAGCCGGAATAAAAGCCGGAGATAAAATTCTTGCCGTTGACGGCACTAATGTTGACGGTATGCAGCTGGAGGATGTTGTTGCCAAAATACGCGGCAAACAGGGCACGGAAGTGGAGCTGCTTCTTGAAAGCGCTGACGGCGCAGAGCGTACCGTGCGCGTTATCCGCGGCGATATTAAGGTAGAATCGGTAGGCGGGCAAATGCTGCCCGGTACAAAAATCGGTTATATACGCATTTCAGTGTTTAACGAACAGACCGGCGCCGATTTTGCCAAAAAGTATATAGAGCTTGAAAAAGAAGGTATGCAGGCCTTGCTGCTTGATTTGCGCCATAACCCCGGCGGCATTTTGGGCGAATGCGTAAAAGTTGCGCAGTACATTGTTCCCAAAGGCACGGTGGTATCTATTAAGGACCGCAGCGGCAATACCTTTGTGGAAGAATCAAACCTTGAAAAAGTCAAATATCCGCTGGCTGTGCTTGTTGACCACGGCAGCGCCAGTGCGGCTGAAATTGTTGCCGGTGCGGTGCAGGATACCGGCGCGGGCAAACTTTTCGGCGTGCAGACTTTTGGCAAGGGTTCGGTTCAATCCGTTTATAAATTAAGCGAAAATACAGGGCTGAAACTTACAACAGCCAAATATTATACGCCGAGCGGGCGTTCCATTCACGGCACCGGCATTAAGCCGGATGTTGAGGTGGAGCTTGACCTGCAAAGCATGAAAGACACTCAGCTGGAAGCAGCAGAAAACTATTTAAAAGAACAGCTTGCAAAATAAGAAAGGAGCAGCAAAGCAGTAATGTTTAAGAGAGTTTTGGCTTTGACGGCTACGGCGGCAATCAGCCTTGCTGTATTTGCAAATTCTGCATCGGCAGAAGATTTGACAAAATTTTATTCAACCGAACGCGTAAGCGGCTACAAAAGCGGCGAATTTATGATTTTGGCAGAAGATGACGTTAATTTCCGTTCCAATCCTGCCGTAAGCAATAACATAATCAGCTGCCTGCCGCGCCATTCGCTGCTGCGCATTACAAAAGACGAACAGCCCTGGGCCGAAGCCGTATGGAACGGGCATAAGGGTTACATTGCAACCGAATATTTAACGCCTGCGGAAGCTGAACCCTTGCTTAATGACGAGGATATTAATTTTGGCGAATGGAAACTTGACGATGTTTTTGTGCCGGAAAACGCAGCTCTCGGCAAACTGCTTAAAGAAGGTAAAGAACACGGTGATTATGTTTACGAGTATGCAGATGTAAAAATCAGCGTTAACCGAAAAAAGCATACCATTACAGCCATGGAAGGCAAATCACCATTGTTTGCCACCATGCGCGGCGTAAGCAACGGCGATGAAGCCGCACGTGTTGTAGGCCAGTACGGCATGCCTAACAGAGTTGTTTATTTTACGCCTGATAAAAATGATGAAAGTTTAAAACAAACTATGATGCTTGGATATGATTTTCCGAGTGACGGTGATTATGAAGATGCCGGGCTTGATTTTTACATTGATTCTAATGACCGTGTAAGCAAAATAGTTCTGCGCAAAGACGATTAACGTTTATGTGCATAAATTTGTAAACTGCTTTACATATTTACAGCAAAATTAAAAATTTTAAGGCTTTTGATAAAAATTTGTTGACTAGTTACAGTATTGTGCGTAAACTATACACAAGTTAATAATTACCACTAAACCTACGAGACGGAGATCAAGTCAGAAAATGCGCTCACAGAGAGTCCGGTTGCTGGGAACGGATAGAAATGCAGTCTGATAAATGGACCGTTGAGGGTGCAGTCAAAGCAGGTTTTCCTGTGAGTATTCTGCAACGCAGCGCCAGCGTTACGGGCGAGGGGTGTGTTGGCACTCTGCTAAAGTGCGCGGAATCTTCCGCGAATCAAGGTGGTACCGCAGGTTTATAGCATTATTGCCTGTCCTTGTATATTTACAGGGACAGGCTTTTTTATTTAGCGCGGCAGCCATTTCCAACAAAAAACTTTCAGGGGGGACAAAATGTTGAATTTAAATTTGGATGAAGTAAAAGCCTATGCCGCTGATTATACGGCTGTACCGGTTGCAAAGGAGAGTTTTGCCGATATGGTAACGCGGAATCGGTAATGACGCCGGACGGCATGAAAATACTTGCAAATTTTTCGAGTGACTGATATTCAAGGGGGATTTAAAAATGATTAACACAGCAATTGTCAAACTTGCAGCAGGGCAGAACCTTGCAGGAACAGAAACACGCGAAGCCTTTAACCAGATTATGAGCGGCGGCGCAACCAACGCCCAGATTGCGGCTTTTATTACCGCCATGCGCATGAAGGGTGAAACAATAGACGAAATTACCGCCTGCGCGCAGGTGCTGCGCGAAAAATGCAGCCGCATCCATACTCAGGGTGATGTTCTTGATATAGTAGGCACAGGCGGCGATTGCGCAAATACTTTTAATATATCCACAACCAGTGCCTTTGTAATAAGCGCGGCCGGGCAGCCGGTGGCAAAACACGGCAACCGCAGCGTATCAAGCAAAAGCGGTGCAGCCGATGTACTTGAGGCTTTGGGTGTAAAAATAGATTTGCCGGCAGAGAAAAATGAAGAACTGCTGCAAAAAATTAACCTTTGCTTTTTGTTTGCGCAGTCCTGCCACGCTTCAATGCGTTATGCAGGGCCGGTGCGCAAAGAAATCGGCATCAGAACCATTTTTAATATCATCGGGCCTTTGGCAAACCCGGCCTTTGCAAGTTTGCAGCTTTTGGGCGTTTACCAGAAAGAACTGGTGCTGCCGCTGGCGCGCGTGCTTTCAAACCTCGGCGTTAAACGCGGCATAGTGGTTTACGGCAACGACGGGCTTGACGAAGTAACGGTTTCTTCAACCAACACAATGGCCGAAATTATTAACGGCAAAGTTACGGAATACATTTTTGACCCTGCTGATTTGGGCTTTAAACGCTGTTCTAAAGCCGACCTTGTAGGCGGCGATGCACAGGAAAACGCGCAGATAACCACGAATATTTTAAACGGCACGGAACGCGGCAGCAAACGCGACGCAGTTGTTTTAAACAGCGCCGTAAGTTTATACCTTGGCGGCAAAGGCAGCATTAAGGAATGTGCGGCTCTGGCGGAAGAAACCATCGACAGCGGCAGGGCTTACAAAAAATTGCAGCAGCTTGTAAAATTAAGCACTATGTGAGGCTTTTATGATACTTGATACTTTAGCGGCGGCATCTAAAGAACGTGCCGGTGAACTTATAAAAAAATATGGTTTAAATACTTTGCGCCGTGAGGCGGAAGCGCTGCCGCAAGTAAACCGCGGGTTTGCGCAGGCGTTAAAAAAGCAGGGGCTTTCTTTTATCTGCGAAGTAAAAAAAGCCTCGCCTTCCAAAGGGCTTATCGCAAAGAATTTTAACCCGGTTTTGCAGGCCAGGGCTTACGAAAAAGCCGGTGCGGCAGCAGTGTCGTGCCTTACGGAACCGCAGTATTTTTTAGGCAGCAACGAATATTTAAAGACAATCAGCCAAAGCATTTCGCTTCCTGTTCTGCGTAAGGATTTTACCGTACACGAAGCGCAGATTTACGAAGCGAAACTTATCGGCGCTGACGCCATACTTTTAATAACGGCACTTTTGGAAGAAAGCGTTTTGCGGGAATATCTTGCCGCGGCAAAAAGTATTGGGCTTGATGTTTTAACGGAAGTGCATGACGAAGCGGAGCTGGAAACGGCGCTGAAAGCCGGTGCGGAAATTATAGGCGTTAATAACCGCAACTTAAAGGATTTTACGGTTGATTTTAACAACAGCCTGCGCTTAAAAAAGCTGGTGCCGCCGGGCATAACTTTTGTAGCGGAAAGCGGCATAAAAACGCGTGATGATATTATAAAACTGCAAAACGCAGGTGCAGACGCCGTATTAATAGGTGAAACGCTGATGCGCAGCGGTGACGCAGCAGGTGCGCTGAAACAACTGGCAGGTGTTTAGTGATGGTAAAGGTAAAAATCTGCGGCATAAAAACTTTGCAGGACGTGGAATTTGTAAACAGGCAAAAGCCTGATTTTACCGGCTTTGTGTTTTATCCGTTAAGCAAACGGTATGTAAGTTTAATAACGGCACGCAGCCTGAAAGCAAAGCTGAATAAAAAAATAAAGAGCATCGGGGTTTTTGTAAATGCCCCGCCGGAGAAAATTGCCGCGGCTGCTGAACTTGGCATAATAAATATGGTGCAGCTGCACGGAGATGAAACCAACGCCTATATTGCGGAACTGCGCAAAATATGCACGCTGCCAATTATTAAAGCCGTGCGCGTAAGGGAAGAAGCAGACATAAAACAAGCCGCGTTTTACAACTGTGATTATTTTTTGTTTGATACTTACAGCACCGCGTTATACGGCGGAACGGGCAGGCAGTTTGATACGCAGCTTTTAAAGGGCGTTAAAATAAATAAACCTTACTTTTTAGCCGGCGGGCTGAATGCCGGGAATGTGCGCAGCGCATTAAAAGGCTTAAAGCTATACGCCGTTGATGTAAGCGGCGGAGTGGAAAGCGGCGGCAGTAAGGATGAAATAAAAATTAATAATTTTATAAAACAGGTGAAAGGATGAACATGATGACTAAAGGAAGATACGGAATACACGGCGGGCAGTATATACCTGAAACATTGATGCACGCGGTTATAGAGCTTGAAAAGGCTTACGAATATTATAAAAACGACCCGCAGTTTAACAAAGAATTGCAGGAACTTTTTCATGAATATGCCAACCGCCCTTCACTTTTGTATTATGCAGAAAAGATGACCAAAGACCTTGGCGGCGCTAAAATTTATTTAAAACGCGAAGACCTGAACCATACCGGCTCGCACAAAATAAACAACGTGCTGGGGCAGGTGCTGCTGGCCAAAAAAATGGGCAAAAAACGTGTGCTTGCGGAAACAGGCGCAGGCCAGCACGGCGTGGCAACGGCAACGGCAGCTGCGCTGATGGATATGGAATGTACGGTTTATATGGGGCGCGAAGATACCGAACGCCAGGCCTTGAACGTATTCCGCATGGAACTTTTGGGGGCAAAGGTAGTAGCGGTGGAAAGCGGCACCAAAACCCTTAAGGATGCCGTTAATGAAGCGCTGCGCCAGTGGACTGCCAATGTAAACGATACCTATTATGTGCTCGGTTCAGTTATGGGGCCGCACCCGTATCCTGAAATGGTACGCGATTTTCAAAGCGTTATCGGCAAGGAAGTTAAAGCACAGATGCTTGAAAAAGAAGGCCGCCTGCCGGATGTTGTAATGGCGTGCGTGGGCGGCGGCTCTAACGCCATGGGCCTGTTTTATGATTTCATTCCCGACAAGGAAGTACAGCTTATCGGCGTGGAAGCAGCAGGGCGCGGCGTTAATACGGCACAGACGGCAGCAACCATTGCCCGCGGCAGCCTTGGCATTTTCCACGGCATGAAATCTTACTTTTTGCAGGATGAATACGGCCAGATTGCACCGGTATACAGCATTTCGGCAGGGCTCGATTACCCGGGCATAGGGCCTGAACATGCGGCTCTTTATGATAGCGGGCGTGCACAGTATGTATCGGCAACTGACGACGAAGCGGTAGCGGCGTTCAGCTATCTTTCCAGAACGGAAGGCATTATTCCGGCTATCGAAAGCGCTCATGCTATTGCCTATGCACAAAAGCTGGCGCCTACTTTGCCGAAAGATAAAATTATCGTAGTAAATGTTTCCGGCCGCGGCGATAAAGACGTAGCAGCCATTGCAAGATACATGGGGGTGGATTTGCATGAGTAAAATAGCAGCAGCTTTTAAAAAACAGCGTAAATGTTTCATACCTTTTATAACGGCAGGCGACCCAAACCTTGATGTTACAGAGCAGCTTATTGTTGCCATGGCAAACGCCGGTGCGGATATTGTTGAACTGGGCATACCTTTTTCCGACCCAGTGGCGGAGGGCGAAGTAATTCAGGCAGCCAACATCCGTGCTTTAAGCGCGGGCACCACAACCGATAAAATTTTTGCCATGTTAAAAAACGTACGCATAAAAACGGATGTGCCGCTGGTGTTTTTAACTTATATCAATCCCATTTTTACCTATGGCACGGAAAAATTTCTGGCAAACTGCCAAAGCGTTGGGCTGGACGGAATTATCGTGCCGGATGTGCCTTACGAAGAAAAAGCGCCGCTGGCAGAGCTTTGCTGTAAGTACGGCGTGGATTTAATTCCGCTGGTAGCGCCGACCTCTGACGAGCGCATTAAAATGATTGCCAAAGAGGCGGAAGGGTATGTGTATATTGTTTCTTCGCTTGGTGTTACAGGCGTGCGCAGCGACATTACAACCGACATTGCCGCCATGACGGAAAAAATACGCCAGGCAACGGATGTTCCGGCAGCAGTTGGTTTTGGCATAGCAACGCCTAAACAGGCCGAAGAAATGGCGGCAGTAAGCGACAGCGCCATTGTTGGCAGCGCAGTTGTAAAAATAGTTGGCAAATACGGTACGGACTGCGTACAGCCTGTTAGCGATTACGTAAAAGAAATGGCGGAAGCAGTACATAAAGTTCAATAAGTAAATTCACAAAGGTTCCGTGATTTGCGGAGCCTTATTTTTTTATATAAAAAAAGCGCCTGTATCAGCTATTGCTCTGAATACAAGCGCTTTTTGCATTGATTGTATCTTAACGGCTTATGGTTAAACTGTCATACAGATAGGGAGGAGTTGCCATTTTATCGGAGATTCCGTCATAACGGAACATATAGGTGGAGATAGTCATGGTATCACCGTTAACATTAATTAAAATATATGATTGTTCATGTGTTTTGCTGGTATCTGTGCCCCACGGATTTTGGGCAGACGCTGCGGAATTTACATCCAGAAAGCTGTAATTTGGTGTCAGCGGGTCACCGGCAGAAATCTGGTAATTGCGTGCCGCATACCATTTAACCGCGCCGGAATGCCCGCCGGTAATGTAGAGAGGAATACCGGAAACAACGTGATAGGTATTGTTTTCCGCAGTCAGATTTGCATTGCTGCCAGTGCCGGTTACAAAGCCTCTGGCATATACATGGTCATGTCCCTGCAAAACCAAATCCACGCCAAGTTCTGCAAACAGTGGGGACCAGAATTTGCGTGCTGATATAATGCCGGAATCCACGATATGTGCGGCGCCGGAATAGAGCGACTGGTGAAAGCCAGCAACAAGCCACTTGCCTTTATTTTTGGCATCGGCTGCCTGCTGGCGCAGAAAATCTGCCTGTGCTGCCCAGGTGTCCGGGTTGTTCATGTTAAGAACTACAAATTTTACGTTGCTGTAATCAAAAGCATAAACAACGGGGCCTACACCGCTGTTGGCGCAAGGGGCAGTAATGTGGCCGCTGAAACTGCTGTTGTCGTGGTTGCCCTGTGCGGCAGCAATAAGGTGGCTGCCGAAAAAGGTTTGCCCGGCAGCAGAATTTACACCGCCGTTTTCAAAAAGCATTTCCCATTGCCGTTCATTATGGGAGGAGTCTGTCATATCACCGGCTATATAGGCAAAAGCCAAATCATCACGGCTGTTCAGCAGAGAGAACATGGCTCCAGTAGCTTTGGCGTCAGCTGCAAAACCAATCTGTGTATCGGTTAAAAAGGCGAAGGTAAAAGCACCGGAATTTGCCGGTGTTTTAAACGCGTTGGAATAAGTGCCTGCAATGTTATAGGTATAGTTAGTATCTGGTGCAAGCCCATCTACTTTGGCAGAATAAATGTATTTGCCTGCCGAATCCGACCAGACTGGATTGGCGGCATAATCAGCAGTTCCTTTTGGCCCTGTTACGGAAAACGCTCCCTGTGCTGCGTCCGGTGCGGAATAGGTGAGGTAAACAGCATCCGGCGTTTGCCCGATATGCAAGTTAACCTGATTGACGGTGCCTGCCGCAAAGCATTGCATAATACTTAGCAGGCTTAAAAGCATTCCCAGCAGCAGGGCGGCACTCCATCTTCTGAGGCGATAAATCACCTTAAATCACACTCCTTGTTAGATGTGTTTATAGTAATGCTAAAAGGTGAAATATAAATTAAAACTTATTTTATTATAATATGTACGCATTTTTATGTGTTATGATTAAAAAGTTTGAAATAATTGTGCGGGAAACGGAGTGAAAAATCATTTTTGGCATAGTGATTTGATATTTAAAAATTGCCCGTTGCTGAAATATTAAGTAAACAGGCAGAACAAAAGCACTTGCATTAGGGTAAACCTAATATACAAGTGCTTTTAAGTTTAATTCAAGTTTAAATTTATGTTTTTTACAGTCTGCCGCTGCTGTTCAGTACATCGCGCATTTTGTGAACTACCATTTGTTTAATGGCTTCGCGTGCAGGTTTTAAGTATTGGCGCGGGTCAAAATCAGCAGGATGTTCGTGCATATATTTGCGGATGGAAGCAGTCATGGCAAGGCGCAGGTCGGTATCAATGTTGATTTTGCAAACGCCGAATTTACCTGCTTTTAAGAGCATGTCTTCCGGCACGCCCTGTGCTCCGTCCAGTTTGCCGCCGTATTTGTTGCATTCTTCAACAAACTGCGGAATAACGGTGGATGCGCCGTGCAGTACAAGCGGGAAGCCCGGCAGCATGTTGGTAATTTTTTCAAGGCGGGCAAAATCAAGTTCCGGTTTGCCTTTAAATTTGTAAGCGCCGTGGCTGGTGCCGATAGCGATAGCCAGAGAGTCAACGCCGGTACGTTCTACAAATTCAACTGCCTGGTCGGGGTCGGTGTAGGTAGCGTCTTTGGTGTTTACTTTAACTGCGTCTTCAACACCGGCAAGGCGGCCGAGTTCTGCTTCAACAACAACGCCTTTGTTGTGGGCGTAGTCAACAACACGTTTGGTAAGCTCAATGTTTTCTTCAAACGGATGCTTGCTGCCGTCAATCATAACGGAGGTAAAGCCGCCGTCAACGCAGGCTTTGCAGATTTCAAAATCTTCGCCGTGGTCAAGGTGCAGGCAGATGGGCAGGCCGGTGTCTTCAACGGCTGCTTCCACCAGTTTCATTAAATAAATGTGGCTGGCGTATTTGCGCGCACCTGCGGAAACCTGCAAAATTAAAGGGGAATTTTCCTCCTTGGAGGCAGAAACAATTCCCTGTATAATTTCCATATTATTGACATTGAACGCGCCAACAGCGTAATGTCCTTCATAGGCTTTTTTAAACATTTCTGTAGATGTTACTAATGGCATTTGCTACAACTCCTTTTCAAGAATTTTATAAGTTAATTATAGCATACTATATTGATAATTAGTATATAATTTTACGCAAATCTTCCGGAAGCCCGCAGGAAATTTCCAAAACACGGCCGGTAACGGGGTGCGTAAATTTTAAATAACTGGCGTGCAGCGCGTGGCGGCTCTGCGGCCCGGGCGTTCCGTAGAGGTTGTCGTTATAAAGCGGGCAGCCTATATGCGCAAGGTGCACGCGTATCTGGTGGGTGCGCCCCGTGTGCAGCGTAAGTTCCGCAAGCGCCATGTTTTTATTTGTAAAAAGCACGCGGTAATCGGTGCGGGCGTATTTGCCACTTTCGCTGATGCAGCGCTCAATTATGCTGCCTTCCTTGCGGGCAATGGGCGCTTCAATAATGCCTTCTGCGGCAGGCGGAAGTTTTGCCGTAATGCCGAGGTATTTTTTTACCATTTGCTGCTGCGAAAGCAAAAACTGTATGCGCGGCTGCTTGGCAAAAACAACAAGCCCGGAAGTATTGCGGTCGAGCCTTGAAACGGGGTGTAAGCCGCTTTCTATATGGTTGGCTTCGTAATAGCGCTTAACAAAATTATATAAAGTGCCGCCGTCCTCTTTTACCGTTGGGTGTACCAGCATTCCGGCAGGTTTATTGATGACGAGCAAAAATTCGTCTTCGTAATAAATGGTTCCGTGTCCAAGAGTAAACATCAGTGCTGCACCGGCGGTTCTTTATCAACAAAGGTAATGCTGTCCAGCTTTTGTTTTACCTGCGCACGGATATTGCCAAGGTAAAGCTCGTAAAGTTCTTTCTGCTCAATAAGTTCGCCTTCGGTTAAGCCCTCGGTGCGTTTTTTGCGTGCCAGAAAGTTAATGCGTGCTATCATTTCCTGCATATTCATAAATATCGTCCTCCTGTATCTGTTTTATTATAGCAGGGGCAGGCAAAGCGGGCAATATTTAACTTGCCGGGAACGATTTTTATTGGACTTTTAAAAATTCTATGTTATAATGATACGGTAAGTGAATAAATCGGCCTGTGTACTGCGGTGCAAGCCCGCAGCGGTCCCGCCGCCGGTTTTAGCCGGAAGCATGGCTGATAATGGCTGTATCTACGGGCGATGGAGAGAGCAAAAAAGAACACTGCGCAAGCGGTGTTGTTGGTATTTGTGACTTCTGCCGTAGGGCAGGAGCCTTTTTTATTATTAAAGGCAGCTGTTCCGGCGTATTATGCCGGAATTGGAAAGGATTTTTATGGAAGAATACACATTTTCGCAGGGCAAACAAATGCGCTGTGGTTACACAACCGGAAGCTGCGCTGCCGCTGCTGCCAAAGCTGCGGCTATGATACTGCTTTCGGGGCGCCGCATTGATTTTGCCGATATAGATACGCCCAAAGGCGTGCGCCTGCACCTTGAAACGCACGACGTTGAAATGACGACGGATTACGCTTGCTGCGCTATACAAAAAGACAGCGGCGATGACCCTGATGACACCAACGGCATTTTAATTTATGCCAAAGTAGAAAAAACTAATGCGCCGGAAGATATTATTGAAGGCGGCGAAGGCGTCGGCAGGGTAACAAAGCCGGGCCTTGCGTGCAGCGTGGGCGGTCCTGCCATTAACCCGGTGCCGCGCAAAATGATTTTAAAAAGCCTGCGCGATGCGGCAGAACAGTTTAATTACAGCGGCAGCTTGAAGGTTACAATATCTGCCCCGTCAGGTGTACAGATAGCGCCAAAAACTTTTAACCCGCGCCTTGGCATTGAAGGCGGCATCAGCATTTTGGGCACCAGCGGCATAGTTGAGCCTATGAGCGACACGGCGCTGATTGAAACCATGTACACCGAAATAAATGTACAGACCGAAAAGGGCAATAAAGATTTATTGGTATTTTTTGGCAACTACGGCGAAGATTTTACGCGCGATAACTTGCAGGTGGATATTGACAACGCCGTTACATGCAGCAACTTTGTAGGTGAACTTTTGGACTACGCCGTGTATAAGGGTTTTGAAAGCCTGCTTTTAATAGGGCACAGCGGCAAACTGGTAAAACTGGCGCAGGGCGTAATGAATACGCACAGCAAGTATGCGGACTGCCGCACCGAACTGTTTGCCCTGCAGGCGCTGTTTAACGGCGCTGGCCTTGAAACAGGGCGTAAGATTTACGAAGCGCTTACTACTGACGAAGTTATAAAAATTTTAAAGGCAGAAAACCTGTTTGACAAAGTTATGCCTGCCGTTACCGGAAAAATAGATTATTATATGCAGCACCGCGTGCACGGCAAATTAAAAACCGGCGCGCTGATGTTCTCTAACGTATATGGCATTTTGGGCAAAACAGCCCATACAGATGAACTTATAAAACTGCATCAGATGAAAAGGAAGGATGAAGATAATGCGAGGTAAATTGTACAGCGTAGGCATTGGCCCCGGCGACCCGGAACTGATGACGCTGAAGGCGGTGCGCCTTTTGAAGGAATGCGATGTTGTAGCGCTTCCCAAAGGCGACGGCGATATTATGACTGCAAAAAATATCGTTAATCAGATTGTAAATATCGACGAAAAGGAACAGGTTGTTATTTACATGCCGATGACGAAGGATAAAGACGCTTTGGCCAAGGCACATCAGGAAGGCGCCGATACCATTACCAAACTTTTGGACGAAGGCAAAAACGTGGTGTTCATCACGCTTGGCTGCCCTACGGTTTATGCAACCTGCATTTATGTGCATAAACTGGTGCTTAAAGCAGGCTATGATGCGGAACTCGTTGCCGGTGTAACCAGTTTCTGCGCCGTTGCCGCAAAGCTTAACGTATCGCTGTGCGAAAAGGCAGAGCCTTTAATCATCCTGCCCGGCAGTTATAAAGAATCGAGTAAATTTTTAGATGCGCCCGGCAATAAAGTGCTGATGAAATCGGCCAGCCAGATTGCCAGTGTGCGCGACGAACTTAAAGAGCGCGGACTTTTGAGCCATGCCGCAATGGTGGAACGCTGCGGATTGCCCGGCGAAAAAGTTTACCGCGATTTGAATGAGATTGACGAAAAAAGCAGTTATTTTTCGATAATTTTAGTTAAGGAAAAGGAGTTTGACAAATGATTTATTTTATTGGCGCAGGCCCGGGTGCCGTGGATTTAATTACGGTGAAAGGCAAAGAACTTTTGGAAAAGGCTGACCTTATTATTTATGCCGGTTCATTAGTTAACCCAGAACTTTTAAAATATGCTAAACCTGACTGCGTAATTATGGACAGCGCAAAAATGACTTTGGAAGAAGTTATTGCAGCCATGGTACCGGCAGCACAGAGCGGCAAGCTTGTTGTACGCCTGCACACCGGCGACCCCAGCATTTACGGCGCTCACCGCGAACAGATTGACCTTCTGCGCAGCTATGGGCTCGATTATGAAATTGTGCCCGGCGTAAGTTCCTTCTGCGCTGCTGCAGCCGCTTTAAAAGCAGAATACACTCTGCCGAATGTAAGCCAGTCGGTTATTATTACCCGTATGGAAGGGCGCACTCCTGTTCCTTCAAAACAAAAAATTGCCGATTATGCTGCACATAATGCAACAATGGTAATCTTTTTAAGCTCCAGCATGCTGGAAAAACTCCAGAAAGAACTCATTGCAGGCGGTTATAAGGAAGATACTCCGGCAGCCATTGTTTATAAGGCTTCCTGGCCGGATGAAAAAGTTTGCCGCTGCACGGTAGGCACTATTGCCGAAACCGCGGCTAAATACAATATTACCAAAACCGCGCTCATTACTGTCGGCTATTTCCTTGGCAGCGAATACGACAGAAGCGAACTGTATAACCCGACCTTTGCGCACGGCTACCGCGAAGCAGACCCCAGCAAACTGGATATTAAACCTGAGGTTAAATAATGCAGGCAGTTATTTTTTCCTTCAGCAAACGCGGCGGACTGCTTAACGCCGCCATAGGCAGGTTTTTGGCAGGCATTGGCTGCGAAGCAAAATGCTGCACTATGCCAAAATTTGCCGGTGTATGCGGAGGTTTAACTGCTGTTGACGATTACAAGGCTGTTTGCGCGGAGTATTTTAATAAGGCAGACGCTCTGATATTTATTGGTGCCAGCGGAATTGCGGTGCGCGCTATTGCGCCGCATGTTAAAAGCAAAACTACCGACCCGGCCGTGCTTGTTATTGATGAATGCGCAAACTTTGTAATATCGCTTCTTGCGGGACATATCGGCGGTGCCAACGAGCTTGCAAGGCAGATTGCCGCCGCAATTAAAGCCGTGCCGGTTGTAACAACAGCAACCGATGTTAATAACCTGTTTGCGGTTGACGAATGGGCGGCAAGGCGCGGCATGGTTATTGAAAGCATGCAGGCTGCCAAAGATTTTGCAGCGGCGCTTGTTGCTGGCAAAACAGCAGGGCTATGCAGCGATTACGCAATTAAAGGTGCTCTGCCTTCCGGCGTGGAACTTGCCGGCAGCGGAGAAACCGGCATGGCTGTAACAACCTGCAAAAACAGGAAGCCGTTTGGCACAACAGTTGTTTTAATGCCTAAAATTTTACATTTGGGCATTGGCTGCCGCAGAAATACGCCTTTGGAAAAAATAGAAAACTTTGTGCTTGCTGAAATGGAAAAGCATGGGTTTGACATGCGCTGCGTAAAAAGCATAGCTTCGGTAGATTTAAAAAAAGATGAAGCCGGGCTGCTTGCTTTTGCGGTAAAGCATAATGTGCCGGTAAAATTTTATACCGCCGCAGAACTGCAGCAGGCAAAGGGCGATTTTACGCCGAGCGCTTTTGTAAAAAGCATTGCAGGCGTTGATAACGTTTGCGAACGTTCGGCAGTGCTTGCAAGCGGCGGCTGCCTTAAATTACGGAAAACGGCTCATGACGGTGTTACTTTGGCGGTTGCGGAAGAACCGCTGATTATAGATTTTTAAAATAAATTTAGGATGGTGTAAAATGCAGAAAGTTTATGTAGTAGGTTTAGGCCCCGGCGGTGTGGAACAAATGACCGCACGCGCTAAAAACACGCTTGAAAAATGTGATGTTATTGCGGGTTACCATGTTTATATAGATTTGATTAAAAACGATTTTCCCGGCAAGGAATTTTTAACAACCGGCATGCGCAGGGAAGTTGACCGTTGCCGCCTTGCTGTTGAAGAAGCTCTGAAAGGCAAAACCGTAGCCATGATTTCCAGCGGCGATGCAGGCGTTTACGGCATGGCAGGCATTATGTACCAGGTAGCGGCAGACCATCCGGAACTGGATATTGAAGTAGTTCCGGGCATTACCGCAGCCTGCTCCGGTGCGGCTGTGCTCGGCGCTCCGCTCATCAGCGATTTCTGCCTTATTTCTTTAAGCGATTTGCTTACTCCGTGGGAAAAAATTGAAAAACGCCTTGACTGCGCATCTCAGGCTGATTTTTGCATTTGCCTGTACAATCCTTCCAGCTTTAAGCGCCACGATTATTTGCAGAAAGCCTGCGACATTATGCTGAAAAACCAGCGCCCGGATGTACCGGCAGGCATTGTGCGCAACATCGGCCGCGACGGCGAAACTTATGAAATTACTACTTTGCAGGAACTGCGCGATAAACAGGTAGATATGTTCTCTACTGTAATTATCGGCAACTCGCAAACCGAAGTTATTAACGGCAAACTGGTTACCCCTAGAGGCTATAAGCTGTGAACAGACGCATTTGGATTATCGGCGGTACAAGCGAAGGGCGCGGGCTTGTAAAAGAGCTTGCCGCGCTTGATATTGAAATTTATGTTTCGGTAGCTACTTTGTACGGAGCCGGCCTTATTGAAGAACACAATAATGTTAAAGTTCTGCCGGAGCGTATGGATTTAACGGCTATGTGTAGCTTTTTGGCAGAACACAAGCCGGACTGCGTAATTGACGCTACACATCCGTATGCTACGGTGGTTACGCAAACAGTAAAAGAAGCCTGCGCTTTAAACAATACGGAGTATCTGCGGCTTGTACGCCCGGCGGAAGCTGGCTATGGCAGTGCCATAGTTGTGCACGACGCCGCAGAAGCAGCCGAATTGTTAAGCCATACCGAAGGCAAAATATTTTTAACAACCGGCAGTAAAAATCTGCCTGATTTTACGGCTGTGCCGGATTACAGCGAGCGTATAGCGCTGAGGATTCTGCCGATGCAGGATTCCCTGGCCAAAGCTGTAGAGCTTGGCTATAAGCCTTCAAACGTGGTCTGCATGCAGGGCCCGTTTGAAGAAGATTTAAACATAGCCATGATTAAGCATTTTAATGCTAAATACCTTGTAACAAAGGATTCCGGCAAAGCCGGCGGTTTTGAAGAAAAAATATCCGCAGCACATAAAGCCGGGGCGGAACTTGTTATAATTGCCAGAAGCGAAAACGAACACGGCAGCGGTTATGCAGATATAGCGGCGCTGATGAAAAAGCGTTACCAGACCGCAGAATGAAGGTGAAGAAATGTTAAGGGTTAATATTGTAGGCATTGGGCCGGGCAACCCAAAACTGTTAACCGGCGCAGCCCTTGAAGCAATAAACCAAAGTACGATTTTGATTGGCGACAAGCGTATGCTTGCAAATTTTGCGTCTGAAAAGCGTTTTTATGACACCATCAAGACGGCAGAAATATGCAATATTTGCGCAAATGCCAATCCTGAAAAAGATATTGTCAGTATACTTGTGAGTGGAGACGTAGGCTTTTTCAGCCTTGCCAAAACTATCAGCGGCAAGCTGCCGGATTGTGAATGTGTGCGCTTTTGCGGCATCAGCAGCCTTGTTTATTTTGCGCAGCAGCTGCAAATGTCATGGGATGACGCGAAAATTATCAGCATGCACGGCCGCAGGCAGAATTTTATTGAAGCCGTTGCCCATAATGAAAAAGTATTTGCCCTTACCGGCGGAGAAAATTCGCCGCAGGCTCTGTGCGCCAAACTGTGCCGTTTCGGGCTTGGCGGCGTGCAGGTTTATGTAGGTGAAAACCTTTCTTATGATAACGAAAATATCAGTTCCATGAAGGCGGAAGAAGCTGCACAAAAACAGTTTTCTTCGCTTTCTGTAATGATGATTATTAATAAAGACGCCAAAACTTTGGCACATAATGTTCACGGTTTGAACGATGATTTGTTCATGCGCAGCAAAGTGCCGATGACGAAGCAGGAAATTCGTGCGGTTTCCATTTCCAAATTGATGCCGCAGGAAACCGACGTTATTTATGATATTGGCGCCGGTACTGGTTCCTGCTCCATTGAACTTGCTTTGCAGGCCGGACGCGGAATGGTTTATGCGTTTGAACGCAATCCGGAAGCAGTGCAGCTTATTGAAAAAAATAAAGAGCTGTTCGGCGTGGAGAACCTTACCGTAATTGCAGGCGAGGCTTCGGAAAAGCTGGAAGAAATGCCGGTGCCGGACTGCGTGTTTATCGGCGGCAGCGGCGGTAATTTGTGCAAAATGTTAGACACAATTTATGCCAAAAACGTAAACTGCCGTGTGGTAATTAATGCCATTACCGTTGAAACTTTGATAGAAGTGGTGGAGTATTACAAGCAGCATGAAGCCTACGCGCTTGATATTGTAAATGTGTTTGCGGCGCGTGCCAAAAAACTTGGTGCTTATAATTTGATGATGTCCCAGAACCCTGTTTATATAATGACGGCATTGAAAAAAGGTGAGTAAAATGGCTGAATTGAAGCTGCCGCGTTTTATGCTGGCTGCACCTGCCAGCGGCAGCGGCAAAACAACTTTAACTTGTGCCGTGCTGAAAGCGTTAATGAATAAAGGGATGAAAACGGCAGCGTTTAAATCCGGCCCGGATTATATCGATCCGATGTTTCATTCCCGTGTTATCGGCACAAAATCACGCAATATGGATTTATTCATGCTTCCGGAAGAAACTGCCAAATATCTGCTTGCCAAAAACGGCAAAGATTGCGATATTGCGGTTTTGGAAGGGGCTATGGGCTTTTTTGACGGCATGGGCACTACGCTTAAAGGCAGTGCCTACGATTTGGCACGCCTTACCCAAACACCTGTAATTTTGGTTGTAAACGCCAAAGGGGCTGCTCTTTCCATTGCCGCCATGATTGAAGGCTTTAAAAACTTCCGTAAAGATGTAAATGTTGCCGGTGCGGTTTTAAATAATGTAACGGCAATGAGTTATCTTTTTTATAAAGAAGCCATTGAAAAAGAAACCGGCATACCTTTGCTCGGATATATGCCACATATGGAAAACTGCAATTTTGAAAGCCGCCATTTAGGGCTTGTAACTGCAGGTGAAATTACCGGTTTGCAGGAAATTATCAATACGCTTGCTGCCCAGGCAGAAAAAAGCATTGATTTTGACAGGCTGCTTGAAATTGCGTCAGCGGCTCCGGCATTAACTTATACAGATTTGCAGCAGGAAAAAATTGCCGGTGTAAAAATTGCCGTTGCTTACGACAAGGCCTTTTGCTTTTATTATCAGGACGCGCTGGAACTTTTGGAAAGCCTCGGCGCTGAGCTTGTATATTTCAGCCCGCTGGATGATAAACAGCTGCCGGAATGTGACGGCTTGTATCTTGGCGGCGGCTATCCGGAACTGTATGCCAAGGTGCTGCAGGATAATTTTTCCATGCGCGCAAGCATAAAAAATGCGGTAGATTCCGGGCTGCCGTGCATTGCCGAATGCGGCGGCTTTATGTACCTGATGAAGGCTTTCCGCGATAAGAGTGGGCAGGTTTATGACTGGACAGGCGTTGTAGACGGCGAAACTTATATGACGCAGAAACTGAACCGCTTTGGTTATGTTGTTTTAACGGCCAAACGTGATAATCTGCTTTGCAATAAAGGCGGGCAAATTAACGGGCACGAGTTCCATTATTCTGACAGCACCAATAACGGCGACACTTTTGCAGTTGCCAAAGCTTCCGGAACAAAAGCATGGGAAGCGGTTTACACAACGCCGAACATTTACGCAGGCTATCCGCACATTCATTTGTGGGGCAATACAGAGTTTGCTGCAAATTTTGTAAAAGCCTGCCGCGCTTACAGGGATAAATAATGATTGGTTGATGATGAAGGGTTTGTAGTATGGTTCTTTTAACAGCAATAATTTTGGGGTTTATTTTAGATTTTATTTTTGGCGACCCGCGCTGGCTGCCGCATCCTATTTGCTTTATAGGCAAACTGATAAGCATAACCGAAAAGGCTGTGCGCCGTTTTTGCGGAGAAAAGCCGGAAGGTTTGCTGATGGGCGGCTTTGTGCTGGTGGTTATTGTTTTAACGGTAACTTTTGCCGTGCCTTATTTTATTTTAACGCTGGCAGAAATGTACAGCCCGGTACTGGCGTTTGCCGTTGAAACATTTATGTTTTATCAGATTTTTGCAATGCGTTCCCTCAAAGAAGCAAGCTTGCAGGTGTACGATGCATTGAAAAGCGGAGATTTGCAGGAAGCGCGCAAAAAACTTTCGTGGATTGTAGGGCGCGATACGGCTGAACTTACCGATGAAGAAGTTGCAAAGGCTGCCGTGGAAACCGTTGCGGAAAATACCTCTGACGGCGTTATTGCACCGCTGTTTTTCATGTTTATCGGCGGGGCGCCGCTGGCATTTTTGTATAAAGCAATTAACACCATGGATTCCATGGTTGGCTATAAAAACGATAAATATTTGTATTTCGGGCGCTGTGCAGCAAAGCTGGATGACATTGCCAACTTTATACCAGCGCGTATTTCCGGTTTGTTAATGGTAGCGGCAGCGTATTTTCTGAATATGGATGCTTCCGGTTCGTGGCGTATTTTTAAGCGCGACAGGCGCCATCATTTAAGCCCCAATTCGGCCATGACGGAATCGGCGGCAGCCGGTGCGCTTGGCATTAAACTTGGCGGCGGGCATTTTTATTTTGGCAAATGGGTGCCTAAAGATACCATTGGCGACGAAGTGAAAAAAACGGATGCCGAAGATATTGTAAAAATGAATGGCTTAATGTACATGACCTGTATTTTAAGCATTTTAACTTTTTCTTTGGTGTATTTAATTAAGATTTTTATAATTGGAGAGTAAATGATGTATACCTATGTGCATGGCGGCGATGTATATACCGCCAGCGGCAAAAAGAACCTTGCTGATTATTCTGCAAACATCAATCCGCTTGGTTTGCCGCAGTCTGTAAAAAAAGCAATTGTAAAATCCATTGCAGGATGTGCGGATTATCCGGACCCGTTCTGCCGCCGCTTAACGGAAAAACTGGCCGGATTTTTAGCCGTGCCCGGGGAATACATTTTTTTCAGCAACGGTGCAGCTGATGTACTGTTTAAACTGGCGCTGGCCTTAAGGCCGAAAAAAGCGCTGCTTCTGGCGCCTACCTTTGCCGATTATGAAAAGGCTCTGCGCAGTGTTGGCTGCCGGATAGATTATTACTTGCTGCAGGAAGAAAATAATTTTGAACCACAGAGCGATATTTTGCAGCAGTTGACGCCGGATATTGATTTTATGGTTATCTGCAATCCCAATAATCCTACCGGCAAACTTATTAATAAAGAACTTTTGACAGAAATAATTGAAAAATGCCGGAAACTTAACATAAAAATTTTAATTGACGAATGTTTTATGGATTTTGTGGCTGACGAAAATGCTTACAGCATGATTGAAAAGCTGCAAAGCAATAATAATCTTATTATATTAAAGGCCTTTACCAAAACTTATGCCATGCCGGGTTTGCGTCTTGGTTACTGCCTTACGGCAGATACGGATTTGCTTTTGCGCCTGCATGAATGCGGGCAGGACTGGAATGTTTCCGTACCGGCGCAGGAAGCAGGCTGCGCTGCCTTGGATGAAACTGCATATGTTGAAAAGGCAAAAAAACTTATAGCAAAAGAACGCCGTTACCTCACCGCCGCGCTGAACAGGCTCGGCGCCAGAACTTATGGTTCTGAGGCTAATTATATATTTTTCAAACTGGAACAGTCGCACGATTTAAAAGAACAGCTTTTAAAGAAGGGCTTTTTAATCCGCAGCTGCGCCAATTACCATAACTTAAACGGAAATTATTACCGCATTGCCGTTAAAAGGCATGCTGTTAATATAAGATTTATCAAAGCATTAAAGGAAGTACAAAATAATGCGCTCATTAATGGTGATAATTGACGGGTTGGGAGATGACCCGATAGATGCTTTTGGGGGCAGGACGCCGTTTGAATATGCCCGGCATCCTAATATTGACAAACTGCTGAAAAAAGGTTCATATTCGGAAATAAGCATTTGCGGCAGCGATTTTCCGGCGGAAAGCCTGGGCTGTATTTTACGGCTGCTGGGCGTTGAGCAGAAGGATTTTCCGCTTAACCGTGCCTATCTGGAACTTTTGGCAAACGGGCGCGACATCAGTGAATATGAAATGGTGCTGCGCTGCAATCTGGCATCCGTTGACGAAGCCGGAAGGCTTGTTTCCTTTAACGCAATGGGGCTTACAGCAAAAGAAATGGCAGAAGCTGCCGCCGTATGCAATAAGCTGTGGCAGGGAATTGAGTTTTTGCATCTTTCCGAGTACCGCAATTTATTGATTCTGGATAATGACAGGCAGATTCTGCATGACTGCCATATTGCTCCTCCGCACGAGAGCATGGGGCTTAATATCGACATGCTTTTGAGTGATTTGAAAGCAAGGTCATTGCTTTTAAAAACATTTATAGATGAAACTACCGAAAAACTTAAGCCTTTTGCCAGAAACGGCATCAGTTACAGGATTTATCCGTGGGGTCCTTCGGAAAGAAAGCTGCTGCCTGCATTTTATGATTTGCATGGCATTAAAGGCGCAGCCGTATGCAAAGCCGAAATTGTACGCGGCATTGCCCGCGCGCTGAAAATGCCGGTGCCTGATTTGCCAACGGCAACGGCTGATATTGATACCGACGTTTGTGCCAAGGCAGGGCAAACCATAAAATTTTTAAAGGATTACGATTTTGTGGTTACGCATTTTAACGGCAGCGACGAAGCGGCGCACAGGTATGATTACACCGGCAAAGCGAATTTTATAACACGCATTGATGAAGATTTTATCGGCCCTGTTTTAAAAAGCGTTAAAGAGCCGCTTAAAATACTTATTTGCGGCGACCATGTAACAAGCTGCGTAACAGGCAAACACAGCGCCGGTAATGTGCCGGTAATTGCCGCCGCAGTTAACTGTGATAATAATGCGCCTATTATTGGCGGTTACCATGATATACATAAATTTTTAATGGGAGCGAGTGATTAACGTGGCCAAAACAATAATGGTTCAGGGAACAATGTCAAATGCAGGCAAAAGCCTTGTGACTGCGGGCTTGTGCCGTGTTTTCAATCAGGACGGCTATAAGGTGGCGCCTTTTAAATCGCAGAATATGGCCCTTAATTCTTTTATAACGCGCACCGGCGCGGAAATGGGCAGGGCACAGGTTGTGCAGGCGGAAGCTGCCGGTATTGAACCTGACGTTGCCATGAACCCGATTTTGTTAAAACCTACCAGTGACTGCGGTTCGCAGGTTATTGTAAACGGTGAGCCTATCGGTACAATGACAGCGGCTGAATATTTTAAAATGAAGCATACGCTGAAGCCGGAAATTATGAAAGCCTTTAACGGACTTGCAGATAAAAATGATATTATCGTTATCGAAGGCGCAGGCAGCCCGGCAGAAATTAACATTAAAACCGACGATATTGTAAACATGGGCATGGCCAAAATGGCAAAGGCTCCTGTGCTTCTGGTTGCGGATATCGACCGCGGCGGCGTATTTGCCTCCATTTACGGAACATTAATGCTGCTTGAGCCGGATGAACGCGCAATGGTAAAAGGCGTTATCATTAATAAATTCCGCGGCGATGTGGAAATTCTGCGTCCGGGTTTGAAAATGATAGAAGAAAAAACAGGCGTGCCCGTTGTAGGCGTAGTGCCGATGCTGCATGTCGATATTGAAGACGAGGACAGCCTTTCCGAACGCTTAACCGAACATACCGAAGTTAAAGCGATTGATATTGCCGTTGTGCGTATTCCGCGCATGTCCAACTACACCGATTTTAACGTGTTTGAACTTATTCCCGGCGTTTCCCTGCGTTATGTAGATAAAGTGCAGGATTTGAAAAATCCGGATATGATTATTATTCCGGGTACCAAAAACACCATTGGCGACCTTAAATGGCTGCGCCAGAGCGGTTTTGAAGCGGAAATTCTGAAGCATGCGCATAAAGGGACTGTTATTTTCGGCGTTTGCGGCGGTTACCAGATGCTCGGCAAAAACCTGAGCGACCCGTATGGAGTTGAAGAAGGCGGCGATACCGCCGGTATCGGCCTTTTGAATGTTGAAACCATTTTTGCAGAAAAGAAACGCACTATCCGCGTGGAAGGCCGTTTCGGCAGCGTACAGGGCGTTTTTGCAAACCTCAGCGGCAAAGATTTTTACGGCTACGAAATTCATTCCGGTGTAACCGAATTTGATAAAGATAATGCGCTTACGCAGATGCAGCCTATTTACGAAGAAGGCGGCGTTATGCCGGAAGGTTCCCAGCATATTGAAGGTCAGCTTAATGTTTACGGCACTTATGTACACGGCATTTTCGACAGTGAAGGCGTTGCAGCTGCCGTTGTTGAAGCATTGCTAGCCAAAAAAGGTATGAGCAGCGACGACATTAAAGTTATCAATTTTGATGAATATAAAAAACAGCAGTACGATATTCTTGCCGACAATATCAGAAAGAACATCGACATGAAGAAAGTTTACGAAATTTTAGAGGCTGGTATTTAAATGTTTGGGTTAATACATATTTACTGCGGCGACGGCAAGGGAAAAACTACCGCAGCCGTTGGCCTGGCAGTACGCTGTGCAGGGCGCGGCAATAAGGTTCTGCTGGTGCAGTTTTTAAAAAGCCGCGACAGCGGGGAGCTTTATTTGCTTGCCAAACTGCCGGATATTGAAGTAATGCGCGGCAAAGAAAGCAAAAAGTTTACTTTTCAAATGAATGAAGAAGAAAAACATGCTTTGCTTATCGAGCATAATAAAATGTTTGAACAGGTTTTGGCAAAAATAAAAAACGGCGGCTATTCGCTTTTAATTTTGGACGAAGTAATAGGCGCACTGAACGCAAAAGTTTTTGAAATGCCGAAACTCATTGAATTTTTGCGGCATAAGCCGGAAAATCTGGAAGTTGTTTTAACAGGGCGCAATCCCGCTCCGGAACTTGTTGAAATTGCCGATTATGTATCGGAAATGCGTAAAGTAAAACATCCGATGGATAAGGGAATTATGGCGCGCGAAGGTATTGAAAAATAACAGGAGGTTTATATGAAATTACAAAATGTACTGCCTGCGGATATAGAAAAACGCAGTATGGAAATTATCGGTGAAGAACTGGGCGAATTAAAAATTGACCCCGAAAAAATAAGCATTGTTAAACGTGTTATTCATACATCTGCTGATTTTGACTATGCACGCAATATGCGTTTTTCTGAAGGCGTAGTTGAAAAAGCGCTGGAGGCTTTAAAAAACGGCGCAACCATTATTACCGATACCAATATGGCCTGCACCGGCATTAATAAAGCAGGGCTTGCCAAGCTCGGTGCCAAAGCCGTTTGCTTTATGGCAGATGCCGATGTTGCAACAAGATCCAAAGAAGCAGGCTCCACACGTGCGGCAGCCTGCATGGAAAAAGCCTGCACCGTTGAAGGTCCGGTAATTATTGCCGTTGGCAATGCACCTACCGCGCTGGTACGCCTTGATGAGCTTGTAAAAGAAGGCAAAATAAAACCGGCACTGGTGATCGGTGTGCCGGTAGGTTTTGTTAATGTAGTGGAATCAAAAGAAATTATTATGCAGACAGGCATTCCTTATATCGTAGCAGTAGGGCGCAAGGGCGGCAGCAACGTTGCGGCTGCAATCTGCAACGCGCTTATTTATAAACTGACAAGATAAGCTGGCAGTAAAAAGCTGAATATTTAAAACTTTACATACGGAATCAGTATTTTAAGGTGTGTTTAAATACTCTGAAAACTGGTTCCGTATTTTATTTTGTGCTTTTTGTAAAAAGAGCAGAAAAGCATACATAAAAATAAAAAAATCCCGAACGGTAAACGTCCGGGACATTGATTTTCTGGCTCCCCGAGTAGGACTCGAACCTACGACGCCCTGATTAACAGTCAGGTGTTCTACCGGCTGAACTATCGGGGAATTTTGTTGACGAAAGATATTATAATATTTTCTCAAACCTCTGTCAATAGTTTAATTGCACAGGAAATAAGCTGCATTAAGATTTTTCGCTGGCTTTGGCTGCTGCTGCGTTTGTTTGCTGTTATCTTTAAAATTCACAAAAAATACTATATTTGCACTCCAAAACAGGTATTATAAGCAGGCGGTTTAATGTTATAATTGTTTTTAACTTTTTGCTTTAAGACAGGGGAATGAGAATGAAAAATTTTGAAAACATAATATTGTTAACTGCTTTTATTATTTGCGGCATTATTTGTTTGCCCTGCCAGTTAAAGGCATCTGCCGCCGCGGCAGAAAATGAAAACTTTGCCAAACTGAACAATGATTTACAATTATTAATTGACGATAACAAAAACGGCGTGCCGGGTGTTGGTGCGGCGGTTATTAAAAACGGCCGGATGGTTTATGAAAAGACTTTTGGCAGCAGGTACATTGATAACGAAAATCCTCAAAATAACCTGCCGCTTACGCGGTATACCAAACTGCGCATTGCATCTCTTTCCAAAATTTTTGTTGCGGCTGCATACATGCAGCTTGCCGAACAGGGTAAAATTGATTTGGATGCAGATATAAGCCGTTACCTTGGCTTTACGCTGCGCAACCCAAACTATCCGGATACGCCGATAACTTCTAAAATGCTGTTAAGCCATACTTCTTCGCTGCGCGACGGTGAAGTTTATACAATACCTTCAAAATACAGCTTGCAGGAATTATTCCGCCCTGACGGGATATTTTATGAAGGCGGGGCGCATTATGCGCCTTATGGTGAAGCACCTGGCGAATTTTTCTGCTATACAAATTTAAATTACGGAATTTTGGGAACTATTATAGAAAAAGTTACCCAGACGCGGTTTGATAAATATATGAAGCAGGCAATTTTTGAGCCCATGGAAATTGATGCCAGTTTTAATATAACCGATTTTAACGAAGCTGCGCTGAGCGATTTTGGGCTGATTTATCAGAAGCAGGAATACGGCGTCTGGAATACTGACGGCCCGTGGATTGTGCAGGTTGACGATTATTCCACGTTAAAAATATACGGCAATAATCTGTACAACATATATAATTATGATGAATATATAACGGGAACCAATGCCACAATATTTTTTCCGCACGGCGGCTTGAGGATAAGCCTTGCCGGGCTGGAAAATTGGATGCAGATGCTTATTGATAACGGCAAATATAACGGAAAACGCATTTTAACGGAAAAAAGCATTGATGAAATGTTTAAGCCTTACTGGATTTTAAACGAAGTTAAAACCAATGGCGATACTTACGGCGGGTTAATGAACTGCTTCGGCCTCGGTATTCAGAATGTAAAAAACATTGATAAAGACCGTTTTCTGCCGGACAGGGATATAGAAATGTCCGGGCATTTTGCCGAAGCCTACGGTTTACTGGCAGGCATGTTTATAGACAGGGAACATAAAAACGGGTTTATTTATATTATGAACGGCATGCCCGGGCCTGAAAGTGCAAACGCCGGTGCTTACAGCGGCATGTATTTGTGGGAGGAAAAGGTGTGCAGCGCCATATTAAATAACGCTTTTCCTGAATTATAATTTCAGAAAGAATAAATTTTAATTTATAATTTTTGTACTTTTAAACGCTTAATTTTGCTGTATGCTTTTGTTGTATGTTATAATAATAATATATACTTTGCGGAGGTGATTGGATGTCGCTTGATACGGTTCTGCTTGTGGCCGGGGTAGTTTTAATCGGGCTGGAGATTGTTGTGCCCGGAGGCATACTTGGCGCAATCGGCTTATTATCGCTGACAGCAGGGTTCTTTTTCTTTCTTGGCGGCGGCTGGGATGCGTTTTGTATTGTTGGCGGCACTGTTGCGGTGCTTGCGGCAATTTGCGCGCTGCTGTTCTGGTTTATACCGTCATCGTCAAGCTGGAATCCTTTTGTGCTGCGCGAGAAGCAGAAAAACAGCGAAGGTTATACAGGCGCGGCAGATTATTCATGTTATTTAGGCAAAAAAGGTAAAGTAATTGCGCCGCTGCGCCCCGCTGGAACCGCTTTAATTGACGGGGAACGCGTGGACGTTGTCAGCTTCGGCGATTACATAGACAAAGATTCTGAAATTGAAGTTGTAAAGATTGAAGGCAGCAAGCTGCTTGTTAAAAAATATGAGTAGGGGAGTGTTGTAAATGGCAGATTTTTTGTTAAGTTTTTTATTCAGCGGCGGTTTAATATCCGTAATTATAATTATCGCCGTTATAGCTTTATTCTTTAATTTTGTGCCGCTGGGATTATGGATTTCGGCCATTGCCGCCGGAGTTAACGTAGGAATTTTTAATTTGATAGGCATGCGCCTGCGCCGCGTACCGGCTTCGCAGATTGTGCTGCCGTTAATTAAGGCCAATAAAGCAGGCATGAATGTTAACGTAAACCAGCTTGAAGCGCACTATTTAGCAGGCGGCAACGTAGACCGCGTTATCGACGCATTAATTGCAGCGCACCGTGCGCAGATTCCTCTTACCTTTGAACGTTCCTGCGCTATCGACCTTGCAGGGCGTAATGTGCTTGAAGCGGTTCAGATGAGCGTTAACCCGGAAGTAATTGAAACCCCGGTTGTTTCTGCCGTAGCCAAAAACGGCATTGAACTGAAAGTTAAAGCCCGCGTAACCGTGCGCGCCAATATCGACAGGCTGGTAGGCGGTGCCGGTGAAGCAACAATTATTGCCCGTGTAGGCGAAGGCATTGTAACCAATGTAGGTTCTGCCGCAAGCCATACTGATGTTTTGGAAAACCCGGATTACATTTCGCGTACCGTTCTTGCCAAAGGCCTTGATGCCGGTACTGCTTTTGAAATTCTTTCGATTGATATTGCCGACGTTGACGTAGGACGCAACATTGGCGCAGCATTGCAGACCGACCAGGCAGAAGCCGATAAACGCATTGCCCAGGCCCGTGCGGAAGAACGCCGTGCCATGGCTGTGGCCAAAGAACAGGAAATGAAAGCCTACACGCAGGAAATGCAGGCCAAGGTTGTTGAAGCGGAAGCCAAAGTACCTGCCGCCCTTGCGGAAGCACTGGAAAAAGGACGCCTTGGCGTTATGGATTATTACCGTATGAACAACATTATTGCAGATACCGATATGCGCAAAATGATTGCCGGCAATGAACAGGATGTTGAAGTAGATAAAAATCCCGTTCAAAAATAAATGAGGGATTACTATGGACTTTGAAAACTTTATGGGCTTTTTGCCGCTGCTGATTTTTGTGATTACCGTTGTAATTGATAAATCGAACCGCAAAAAACGCCGTAACAGAACGGGGCATTTTCCGCCGCTGCCGGATATGGACAGCAGCCGGGAAAGCCGCGAAACTTATGATGCTGCAGGCACGGAGCAAAGCCAGCAGGAAAGCACGGATAAAACAGTATATAAAGAAGAAGCTCCCGTATCCGGCAGGGAAAGTAAAAAGCCCTGGTATGTAGAGTTTCCGGAAGACCGGGAAGCAAAACAGCGCGGAAAAGTTTTTGAACAGCCTAAGGTGCAGCCAACTTATAAAGTGTATAATGAACCGGCATTTATAACACCGCCGTCATTAAAAACACGGCCTGCTGCACCCGTGTTTGCCATGCCGCGCACGCAGAAAAAAGCTGCGCTCTTTAACGGCAAAATAAACCGCCGTAGGCTGCGTGAAGGTATTATAATGGCAGAAATACTTGATAAGCCGCGTGCATTAAGGCCTTATAAAGAGCCGTATTAAAATATCAAAATGAACAGAGGCGTAAATATGCTTGAGAAACTCGATTTAAAACAAAAGCTGGATAAAAAAGAGTATGATAAAAAAATGGATTATTACGGCGATTTGCTCGGTAAACTGCAAAGGGAATGCCGCGCGGCAAAAGTGCCTGTAATAGTGCTGGTTGAAGGCTGGCGCGGAGCCATGCGCACAGATATTATCAATGAAATGATGCAGAAAATGGACTCCCGCGGTTTCAGGGTATTTTCCGCGTCCAAAATGACTGACGAGCAGCGCAAGCAGCCGTTTTTTACATCCTTTTGGAAGCAGCTTCCGAGCTACGGCAATATTGTAGTATACCACCGCAGCTGGTACTTTTTAAAAAATGAACATAATGTTTCGGATAAAAGCCAGGTAGGGCATTTGCTTAATACTTCCTATTCGCACATCCGTGCGTTTGAAAAGCAGCTTACCGATGACGGCTATGTGCTTTTGAAATACTTTGTGCATGTTTCCAAAAAGCAGCAAAAGGAAAACATGGAAAAGCTGAATAAAGTGTACGGCAAAAACTGGAAAAAACTGGATGTTCAGGAGCATAACGATGAAGACTACGATAACTTTATTAATGCTTATGAGCAGATGTTTGCCGAAACTGATACCGAAAACGCTCCCTGGCATTTAATTGCCGGTGATGACGAACGCTTTGCAACCATTCAAATTATAGAAAGCATGGTGAAATCACTGCAAAGCGCACTGGCAGCGGCAGAAATAAAATCCCAAAGCCGCAGCATTGTGCTGCCGCCGCGCCATGTAGCTTTATATAATGTTCTTGATAAGGTAGACCTTTCAAAATCTCTTACCAAAGAAGAATATAAAGTTCAGCTTGATAAATGCAGGGAAAAATTAAAATCTTTGCAGCTTGATTTATACGAATCGCAGCGTTCGCTTATAGTAGCGTTTGAAGGCTGGGATGCAGGCGGCAAAGGCGGCGCCATCAAGCGTCTTGCAAGAGCGCTTGACCCGCTTGGTTATGCTGTAAATCCGGTTGCGGCACCGAACCAGGTTGAAAAACAATTCCACTATATGTGGCGTTTTTGGATTAAAATGCCGCGCGCCGGTGAAATTGCCATTTTTGACAGAACCTGGTATGGGCGTGTAATGGTTGAACGGATTGAGCATTTTGCAACAGATGCCGAGTGGCAGCGTGCTTATGGCGAAATTAACGAAACCGAAGCGCAGTGGGCTGAACACGGTATTATTTTGTGTAAATTCTGGCTGCATATTGACCAGGACGAACAGTATAAACGCTTTAAAGAGCGTGAAAACGACCCTGACAAAGAGTGGAAAATTACCGAAGAAGACTGGCGCAACCGCGAAAAATGGCCTGCTTATGAAGCGGCGGTTAATGAAATGCTGATACGCACCAGCACAGATTACGCACCTTGGACGGTAGTTGAAGCCAACTCCAAATATTATGCAAGAATTAAAGTTTTAAAAACAGTAATTAACGCTATTGAAAAAGCTATAAAATAAGAGGTTTTGCTTTTGACTTGGGAATTAAAAAATAAAATTCAGGAAATACTGGCAAAAGAAACAGGCGCGCAGTGCTTTGCACCGGGGGCAAGGCGCGCCTTTGCTTTTTTGTACCCTAACAGTTATAAGGTAGGCATGTCGAATTTAGGCATGCACATTTTGTATCAGATTATTAACGGCCGCGGTGATACGGCCTGTGAACGCTTTTTTCTGCCGGACGGCAAAACGCTGGCCGAATACAAAAGAACAAAAACGCCGTTAATGAGTATGGAAACTCAGCGGCAGCTTTCCGATTTTGAAATTATCGGCGTAATGATGTCCTTTGAAATGGACTATGCAAATTTGCTTGCTATGCTGCAAATGAGCAACATAAAATTGCGTGCGGCTGAACGTAACGATAAAGAACCGCTGATTGTTATCGGCGGGCCGTGTGCAACTTTTAACCCAGAACCTTTGGCGGAAGTTGCCGATGTTTTTGTTATAGGCGAAGGCGAAGAAGTAATTAACGATTTGCTTGATGTTGTTTATAAAGGCAGGGAACAGGGCCTTGGCAAAGAAGAACTGCTGCTTAATCTGGCGCAGCTTGAAGGCTTGTATGTGCCGCGTTTTTATACGCCGCAATATGACGCTGACGGCAATTTTACCGGCATGGAGCATGACAGCCGTGTGCCTGCAATTGTTAAACGGCGCTGGGTGCGCGACTTGGACAAATATCCCAATACTTCAGCAATTTTAACTTCCGAAACGGAATTTCAGAATATGTTTATTGCCGAAGTGGCCAGAGGCTGCGGGCGTCATTGCCGTTTCTGCATGGCGGGGTACTGTTTCCGCAAGCCGCGTGCAAGAAATTATGACTTGCTTTTAGATAAAATTTTAAACAGGCCTGCCGTATCGGAAAAAGTTGGTTTAATGGGTGCTGCGGTTTCCGATTATCCGCAGATACACGAATTAACTTCGGCGCTTATTCAAAATAAGGTGCCGTTTACGGTGGCTTCACTGCGTGCGGACACTTTGGACAGCCTGCTTGCAGACGCTCTTGCGCAGAGCGGCCAGCAGACAATGACCGTTGCGCCGGAAGCAGGCAGCGAAAAAATGCGCAATATTATTAATAAGGGCATTACCGAAGAAGACATTTACAAAGCAGTTACACTTGCCGCAGCCAGCGGCATGAAAAACGTAAAGCTTTATTACATGATTGGTCTGCCTCAGGAAGAAGATGCCGATATTGACGAAATGACGGAAATGGTGCGCCGCATCCGCAAAAAAATGGATGAAGCAGGCAACAAAGGCGATTTAATTATTTCCGTAAACGCATTTGTGCCCAAGCCGTTTACGCCGTTTCAATGGTCGCCGCTGTGCAATACCAAAATTTTGAAAAAACGTTTTAAAATGCTGGAAACAGCTTTTAAAAAAGAAAAGCATATAAAACTTTTAACGGAATCTTTAAAAGAAACTGTTTTGCAGGCTGCACTGGCGCGCGGAAACAGAAAAACAGGGCAGTTTTTACTGCAGGCCTTTACGGAAGGCATACCATTAAAACAGGCACTTAAAAACAGCGGGCTTGATATTGAAAATCTTGCCGGTGCGGAATATGAACCCGGCTGCCCGCTGCCATGGAAGCATTTGGATATGGGCTTTAAAGAAGCCTATTTGATAAAAGAATGGGAAAATGCCAAAGCGCAGCGCTTTACGCCAATGTGCTTTGACGGCTGTAAACGCTGCGGAGTTTGTGAGGAGTAAAATGAACGGATTCGTTTTGCAAAATAATAAAAATATCTGGTACGGCAGCTTTACTGCATTTGACGCATTAGGCTTCGGCAATGCGTTCAGCTGTCGCCTGCATGGCGAAAGCGCACTAATATCTGGCGGGTTAAACCTTGCGCTGCATGTTGGCGATGAGGCAGGGCTTGTTTTAAAAAACAGGCGTGCCTATGCTGCGGCGCTCGGTCTTGATGCCGGTAAATTTACCTGCTGCGAGCAGGTGCACGGCAGTAATGTTGCCGTTGTAGATGAAGCCTTGGCAGGCAAAGGGGCAGAAGCATACAGTGATGCCGTAAAAAATACCGACGCGCTGGTAACAAACCTTCCGCAGCTGCCGCTTATGCTGTTTTTTGCCGACTGCGTTCCTGTTATTTTTGCTGACCCGGTCAGCGGCAGCATAGGGCTGGCACACGCAGGCTGGCGCGGAACCGTTGCCGGGATTGCTGCCAGCACCGTAACAAAAATGCAGGAAGCATTCGGAGCAAAGCCGGAAAATATTCTGGCAGGCATTGGCCCCAGCATTGGGCAATGCTGCTATGAAGTAGACGATAAAGTTTTTGAATCCGGCAAAAAATATGCCGGATGCTTTAAGGCAAAAGAAAACGGCCGGTATATGGCAGATTTACAGGCCTGGAACCGCCTTGCGCTTTTAGATGCCGGTTTACTGCCGCAAAACATTTATAATGCCGGTGTCTGCACGCAGTGCAGCAAAGAGCTGTTTTTTTCGTACCGCGCAGAAAACGGCAAAACAGGGCGCATGGGCGTAACTATTTGGAAAAAGTAAAAGGATAAATTATATTAACGGCGAATATAAAACCTTTAGGGGGTCTTTATATTGTTACAGGAAAATTTAATTAATGTACAAGCCAAAATAGATGCTGCGCTTGCAAGGCGCACAGAAGAAAAAATTACAGGCAATAAAGTTACTCTGGTTGCAGTAACCAAAAATCATCCGGTTGAGGTAATTACAGACGCTTTTAAACTTGGCGTTCCGGTAATCGGTGAAAACCGTGTGCAGGAAGCCAAAGCCAAACGCGAAATTGTTGGCAAAGGCAGCGGCAGTTGGCATTTAATAGGGCATCTGCAAACCAACAAAGCCAAACAGGCAGTTGCCATTTTTGATATGATTGAATCGGCAGACAGCGTACATTTAATGCAGGCTGTCGATAAAGAAGCCGCCAAAGCGGGCAAAATTCAGGAAATACTTTTGCAGGTTAACATTGCACGCGAAGAACAAAAAACAGGATTCAGCCCTGAAGATTATGAGGCGGTTGTGCCCGAACTTGACAATTTTAAAAACCTGCACGTGCGCGGGCTGATGGTTATAGCGCCTGCGGCGGAAAATTCCGAAGATATACGCTGGGTGTTTGCGGAAGGCTACAAATTTTACTGCAAACTGAAACAGCAGCGCCCGGATATAGATATTCTTTCCATGGGCATGACGCATGATTACGAAACTGCTATTGAAGAAGGCGCAAATATGGTGCGCATAGGCACGGCGCTTTTCGGGCAGCGTGATTACAGTTTAAAATTTTAACCTGAGGTGATAATTTTATGAAATTATTGGACCGCATTTCGGAAGCTCTCGGATTGTATGAAGAAGACGATGAAATAATTGAAGAAACCCCAAGTGAACAACCGGAAGAAAAACCGGCTAAAAAAAGCCTGTTTTCACGCAAAAGCGCAGCGCCGGTAAGAGAAGTACCGGCTTCTCCTGCAGAACCGGAACCTGAGCGCAAATCGTTTTTCAAAAGCAAAACAACTGCTATGCCCGCGTCAAAAACCATTTCCATACCAATGGCGCAAAAGCAGGTTAAAGTAATTGTGCTGGAGCCGGTATCGTTTGACGATTCGCAGAAAATTGCCGATTACCTTAACGGCAGCCAGCCGGTAGTTGTTAATTTTGAAGCTACCGATAAAGTTGTTATGAAAAGAATGACCGACTTTATCAGCGGCGTTGTTTATGCTTTGGGCGGCAGCATGAAAAAAATAGGCCATAATATTTTGGTATGCGCGCCTAAAAACGTTGATATTAATGCAGATGATAATATTTATGACGAAAGAGGGGGACAGCCTTGGAAAAAATAACTGATAAAACAGGGCGTATAGCTTTTATTGGCGGCGGCATGATGGCAGAAGCCATTTTAAAAGGCATGCTGCATAAGGAAATTACGGAGCCTGAAATGATAATCATCAGTGACCCTTCGGCAGGGCGCCGCGAATACCTTGAAAAAACTTATAAAGTTAATACCACCGGCTGCAACGCGGAAGCGGTTAAAACAGCAGGCTTTGTAATTCTTGCCGTAAAACCGCAGGTGGCTGATGCGGCCATAACTAAAGAGGTTGCCGATGCAATTCCGCAAAATACAACGGTGCTTTCCATTATGGGCAGCGTTAACCTTGACAAGCTGCATAAGCTTGTTCCCGGGCATGCAGTTATCCGCGTTATGCCCAACACCCCGCTGGCGGTTGGCTGCGGCATGACGGCCATTGCTCCTGACGAAAACGTAAGCGAAGAAATGCTTGACGTTGCCAAAGCTGTTTTTGGCAGCTGCGGCGAAATTGAAATTATTGCCGAAAGCGCCATAGAAGCTATTGCGGCAGTAAGCGGCTGCGGGCCGGGATATGTATTTATGATGATTGACGCTCTGGCTGATGCAGGTGTAAACGCAGGCCTGCCGCGCGCCATGGCGATAAAACTGGCGGCACAGACTTTTGCCGGCAGCGGCAAAATGGTATTGGATACCGGGCTGCACCCGGCTGTTTTGCGCGACCAGGTAACATCACCGGGCGGCACAACCATTGCCGGCATACATGCGCTTGAAAACCGCGGCGTAAGAGCGGCTATTTACGACGCTGTACTGGCAGCAATGCAGCGCAGCAGGGAGCTGCAGGGCAAATAAATGGCAGACAGAGAAAAAATACTGCGTTATTTTAAAGCCGGCGGCGATGAAGAACTGGCAGCAAAACTGCTTGACCTTGCCGAAGGGGCAAGAAAAAGCAAAAAGTTCCGCATAACGGATTTTTTAGACCCGCACAGCTATAACGTAGCGGAAATTGTTGCCGCTAACTACGAAAACATAAAAATTGAAGCTGACGGCGGTTTTAACAATGCCGAAAGAGTAAAAGCGGCATTTATAGACGAAAACTTTATGGGCGCACCCGATTACGGCATCAGCTGCTTTGAAGTTAAATGGGACAAACGTTTTTACACCATCGGGCACCGTGATGTGCTGGGTGCGTTTATGGGCATGGGCTGCAAGCGCGAAATTTTGGGCGATATTGTTATTACACCGGAAGGCGCGCATTTTGTTGCCGATAAAAGTTTTGCCAATTACATCGAAAGCAACCTTACGCAGATTGGCAGCGCGCCGGTTACCATAACCGAAATACCGCGCGAAAACCTTGCCCAGCGTGAAGAAAAAGTAAAAATCATCAGTGCCACAGTGGCCGATTTACGGCTTGACGCCGTTGCCGCCGCAGGCTACGGCGTTTCCCGTTCGCGCATGGCCGATGAAATAAAAAGCCTTAATGTACGTGTAAACTGGAAGGAAGCCAAAAAGCCATCGCAAAGCGTAAACGAAGGCGATGTAATATCCTTCCGCAGCCGCGGGCGTGTAGAAGTTGCCGAAATACGCGGCACAACCAAAAAGGGACGCATGAGCATTACTTTAAAACGCTATATTTAATGTTGGAGGAAAGAGGCAGATGTTTACACCTCTCGATTTAAAAAATAAAACCTTTACCAAAGGCTTCCGCGGTTATGAAACCGAAGAAGTAGACAAGTTTTTTGCGCAGGTTGTAAAAGATTTTGAGCGTCTGTATCAGGATAATATCGAACTGAAAGAAACCGTTGAACGCGTCAGCGCCAAGCTTGAATATTACCAGCAAATGGAAGCAACCATGCAGAACACTTTGGTTGTGGCGCAGGAAACGGCGGACGAAGTTAAAAAAACAAGCGAAAAGAAAGCACAGGTTTTGCTTGATGAAACCACCGCTAAATGCGAAGGCATGAAAACAGATGCCAAAAACGAGGCAGACCGCCTTCTTAACGAAGCCGGTACTGCCGCAGCGCAGGCTAAGGCTGAAGCTGACAGCTATGCCGAAAAAGTACGCAACGAAGCCAATGCCGAAGCGGATAAACTGCGCAACGATACCGAAGCCGAAATGAACAAGCTGAAAGCAGACACGCAGCAGTTTGTTAATAAAATGCGTATTGCTGCCGAAGTTGAAGTGGCAAAATTAAAGGTAAAATCGGAAGAATCCTGCAAAAATATTATTGATAAAGCAAGGGAAGACGCCGTTGAAACCCTTGGCAAAGCACGCATGCAGGCAGAAAAAACAGTTAGCGACGCCGACGCAAGGGCACGCAAGCTGATGTTTGAAGCTGAAAACAAAGCAGCGCTTGCCAAAAACAGTTTTGATGACCAGGTAAAAAAAGCCAATGTACACCGCCAGCACATGATAAATTTGCTGGAATCGCAGCTTGAGCTTTTAAAGAGCTTTGATAAAAATACTGAAGAATAGGCGGAACGATTATGATAATCCTTGTGAGGCACGGAGAAGCAACACATCATACTCAGCATTTAACAGGCGGCTGGACTGATTCTGACCTTACCGAAGCCGGGCGCAGGCAGCTGGAAGCACTTGCGGACAAACTGGCACTGGATTTTAAAGGGCGCAGCGAAAAATTCCGCATTTTGGCGAGCGATTTAAAACGCGCTGCCGAAAGCGCTGCCATTATTGCCGCACGCCTGCATATGGACGGTAAAGTTGAAAAGCATGCGTTTCTGCGCGAAAAAAACAACGGCCTTGCCGCCGGAATGACCGAAAGCGAAGCCAAGGCAATTTACCGTCCGGCAGCGACGCTGAAGGAACTGCATCACCGCAACTATCCGGGCGGAGAAACGCGCAAGGAATTTTATGACCGCTGCGTAAATGGCATTAAAGCCTGTGCTGATATGGAAAAGGAAAACCTGATTATCGTTGCGCACAAGGGCACTATTCAAAATATTATTTTTTACTGGCTTGGCTTTGATATCGAAGAAGTAAACAAATATAACTTTTCCGTCGATATCCTGCCGGGCAGCGTAACCGTACTTGGCATTAACAAATGGCTGGAACACAGCATCTTTTTGTTAAATGATACATCGCATTTACATAAAGGCGAAGGATACGGAATTTTTTCGTATAAGTATTACAAAAAACATTGACGGTTTTTCGCCGGTGTTGTATAATGATTGTGTTTTTAAATATTCTTACAGGCTATGATAAAGACAGTAGCCGGCACGAAGCAGCGCAGCGATTCCGGGACAGTGCAAGCCGGAACAGGACAGAAGGCCGGTAAAAATCACTTTGGAGCTTCCGTACAGAAACAGCAGTAAGTACGGACGGGGTAACGCACGTTAAAGGCGTTGAGAGTGGCGCGTAAATTCTGCGTCATTAGGGTGGTACCACGGGTTATACAGTCTCGTCCCTTTGGGATGAGGCTTTATTTTTTTGGAGGTGTAAAAAATTGGATTACAGCAAAACGCTTAACTTACCGGAAACAGAGTTTCCTATGCGTGCCGGACTGCCGGAACGTGAACCGGAAATTTTAAAATACTGGTATGACAACAACATTTACGAAAAGAAACAAAAACTGCACGCAGGCCACAAAAAATTTGTTCTGCATGACGGCCCTCCGTATGCCAACGGACAAATTCACATGGGCACTGCTCTTAATAAAATTTTAAAAGACATTATCATGAAATATAAATATACCCAGGGTTATGATACTCCGTACGTTCCCGGCTGGGATACCCACGGCATGCCGATTGAACATGCTGCCATTAAAAACCTTGGCCTGAACCGCAACGAGCTTGACCCGCTGGTACTGCGCAACGAATGCAAAAACTACGCTTTGCAGTGGATTGACATTCAGCGCAACGATTTTAAACGCCTTGGCGTTTTGGGCGACTGGGATCATCCCTATGTAACCCTTGTGCCTGATTACGAAGCCGTACAGATTCATGTATTCGGCGAAATGGCTAAAAAAGGCTATATCTATAAAGGCCAGAAATCCGTTTACTGGTGCCCGCACTGCGAAACCGCTCTGGCAGAAGCAGAAATTGAATACGCTGAACAGAAAACTCCGGCTATTTACGTAAAAATGCCGATTGTAAAAGACAACGGCATGATGCCTGAAGCAGCCAAAGGCAAACCGGCCTATATGGTAATCTGGACAACCACTCCGTGGACCATGCCTGCCAACGTTGCCGTTGCCCTGCATCCTGATATTGAATATGCATGGGTTGAATGTGAAGGCGAAGTTCTGTTCCTTGCCAAAGAACTTTTGGAACAGGTTGGCAAAGTATGCAAGAAAGATTTGAGCAACGTGCTTGGCACCTGCAAAGGCAAAGATATGGAATTTGCCGAATGCCGCCATCCGTTCGACACCATTGAACGCAAATCAATTGTTGTACTTGCCGACTATGTAACGCTTGATGCCGGTACCGGCTGCGTACATACCGCTCCCGGCCACGGCGATGTCGACTTTGAAACCGGTATCAAATATCATCTGCCGATTATCTGCCCGGTAGATAAATCCGGTAAATTTACCAAAGAAGCAAAACAATTTGAAGGCATGTTTGTATTTGATGCCAACATTCCTATCTTAAAATACCTTGCTGAACTCGGCATGCTGTTCGGCAAGGAAAACATCCGCCATCAGTACGCACACTGCTGGCGCTGCAAAAACCCGATTATTTACCGCGCAACCGAGCAGTGGTTCGCATCTATCGACGGTTTCCGTGATGATGCACTTGCTGCCATTGCCAACGAAGTTAAATGGATTCCGTCCTGGGGCGAAAGCCGTATCCATAACATGGTTGCCGACCGCAATGACTGGTGTATTTCGCGTCAGCGCGTATGGGGCGTTCCTATTCCGGCGTTCTACTGCGAAGAATGCGGCAAACCGATGATTACCGACGAAACCATTAACGCCGTTGCCGATTTGTTCCAAAAAGAAGGCTCCGACGCATGGTGGAAACACGAAGCAGAAGAAATTCTGCCGGAAGGCACAACCTGCCCGCACTGCGGCGGCAAACACTTTACCAAAGAAAGCGACATTATGGACGTTTGGTTCGACAGCGGTTCTTCTCATGCAGCTGTTGCCAAAGTACGCCCGGAACTGGCATGGCCTGTTGATATGTACCTTGAAGGCAGCGACCAGCACCGCGGCTGGTTCCAGTCCTCGCTTTTAACCAGCGTTGCCACCACCGGCCACGCTCCGTATAAATCCGTTTTAACCCACGGTTATGTTGTTGACGGCGAAGGCCGCAAAATGTCCAAATCCGTAGGCAACACCGTTGCTCCGCAGGACGTTATCAAACAATACGGCGCTGATATTATCCGCCTGTGGGCTGCTTCCAGCGATTACAAAGCTGATATCCGTATCTCCAAAGATATTTTGAAACAGCTTTCCGAAGTATACCGCAAAATCCGCAACACCATCCGTTATATTTTGGGCAATACCAACGACTTTGACTATGAAAAAGACAAAGTGCCGTTTGAACAGATGCAGGAGCTTGACCGCTGGGCACTTATGCACATGCAGCTGCTGAAAAAAGAAGTACAGCAGGCTTACGAAGATTACGATTTCCATGTGCTGTACCATGCAATTCATAACTTCTGCACTGTAGAAATGAGCAGCTACTATCTGGATATTTTGAAAGACAGACTGTACGCTTACAAAGCAGACAGCATTGAACGCCGCAGCGCCCAGACCGCCATGTATGAAATTATGGTTGATTTGGTTGTAATGCTGGCTCCGGTACTGAGCTTTACCATGGAAGAAGTATGGCAGTTCATGAAGAAAACCTCCGATATGCCGGAATCCGTACTGATGATGCCCTGGCCGGAAGTTAAAGAAGAATACATCGACCCGGCTCTGGAAAAGAAATGGGAAGATTTCATCGGCATCCGCAGTGAAATTACCAGAGTTCTGGAAGTTGCACGCAAAGCCAAAACCATTGGCCATTCCCTTGATGCCAAAGTTGAACTTTATGCCGAAGGCGAAGCGCTTGCAGTGCTCAAATCCGTAGAAAAAGATTTGCCCGCACTCTTAATCGTATCGCAGGCAGAACTGCATGAAGGCATTGGTGATGCAGGCGAAGCAACAACCCGCGAAGATTTGAAAGTTTCCGTTAAAGCTGCCGAAGGCCATAAATGTGAACGCTGCTGGATTTACAGCGATACCGTTGGCCAGGACGCAGAACACCCAACCCTGTGCGCACGCTGCGCCGAAGCAGTTAAATAATAAACTGAATATAACCTTATAAACAAAAATAAAGCCGTCATACCTTGTGGTATGGCGGCTTTTGTAATAATAAAAAAGAGCGATTAAACCGCTCTTTTTAGTTTAGGTGTTATTGCTTTTTAGCTGCTGCGCTGATGATTTCTAAAACGAGGTGCGCAAGATTGTAAAGGTCTTTTTCTTTTAAGCATTCTTCGGTAGAATGGATTTTATCCATACCGGTGGAAAGCGCAACGCAGGGCAGGCCCATGCCGCAGAGGTAGTTGCCGTCGGTGCAGCCGCCGCTGCTGAACAGTTTAAACGGCAGACCGAGTTTTTTAGTTGCTTCCTTTACAAATACAACGCCAAGGTCATCTTCGCTGATGCGCATTGCGGGCGAGCCTTCTTCAACATTAATTTCAATTTGTCCGCCGCCTGTTTCAACAGCTTCGGTAAGAGTTTTTTTGGTATCGTTAATTAAACCGTCAAGTTTTTCCGGGTTCAGGCAGCGCATATCAATAACAAATTCGGCGCTCGGCGCAACAATGTTGCTGGCAAGGCCGCCTTCAATTTTGCCGACGCTGAGTGTGGTTTTTTCGTCCAAACGTCCGTAAGCGGGCAGGGCGGTTAAGGCTTTGGCGGCCAGCATAATGGCGTTAATGCCTTTTTCGGGTTCTACGCCTGCATGGGCAGCTTTGCCAATAATTTTTACAAACAGTTTTACGGCGCGCGGTGCGGCGTTGTTTACAAGGCCGGGTTCAAAACCTTCATCAAGGCAGTAGCCGATATCGGCTTTAATCCATGAAGGATCCATATATCTTACGCCGATGCTGCCGATTTCTTCGCCGATAGTGAAGCACAGCTGAATATCGCCGTGGGGCAGTTTGTTTTCGAGGATTACTTTTACTGCTTCGAGGCTTGCGGCAATGCCTACTTTATCATCGCCGCCGAGTGTGGTTGTGCCGTCGGAATACAGCACGCCGTCTTTGCGCACAACTTTGGTGCCGGTGGTAGGGGCAACGGAATCCATATGTGCTTCAAACATCAGGCCGGGAACTTTGTAATCCAGGTTTGAAGGAATAAATGCCCATACGTTGCCGGTAGTGGCGCCTGCTTTTTTGCCTGCGTCGTCAATTTCGGCTTTAATGCCGAGTTCCGACAGTTTTTTTACAATTAAATCAGCTTCCGCTTTTTCGTCAAGGCTGGGGCAGGGAACGCTGACAAGTTCAATAAATTCATTTAAAAGACGTTCTTCGTTAATCATATTTTACCTCCGTGTGATATAACATCTTTTATATTATAACACTTAAAAATAATAAAAACATAAAACTTTTCATTTTTAAGGTGTTGGTTTATTCTGAAAATATGGTACAATATGGAGAGGCTTAGGCCTAATAAACGGCGCGGCAACATCTGTGGCGACGCCAGAAGGAGCGTATTATGAAACGCAGTGAAAAATTTGTTCAGGCTAACCGTGAAGCAAAGGCTACATGGATAGCACTCGCACTTGTGATTTTGTTTTGGTATGCGGCAGGCTTTGGTCTGGAAAATTCAACGGTTGAATTTTTCCATACACCCATCTGGGTTATCGGCGGCTGCATAGGTACCTGGCTTTTTGCGGTTTTGGTTTGCTGGGTGCTGGTTCGTTTTATCTTTAAGGATTTTGACTTGGAAGACGGGGAGGAAAAATAATATGGGTAACTGGGTTAATCTTCTTCCTGTTTTCTGCTTTTTAATGTTTATGCTGGGCGTAAGTTTTTACATTCAGTATGCTTCGCGCAAAGAGCGCAGCACGAATTTTGCGCGTGATTATTTTATCGGCGGCTACAGCCTAGGCGGTTTTGTGCTTGCCATGACAACTGTTGCAACGTACAGCTCCGTAAGCACGTTTGTTGGCGGGCCGGGCATGGCATGGCTGGTTGGTTACGGCTGGCTGTATATGGCCATTGTGCAGGTTGTTGTTGTATTTTTGGTTTTGGGTGTTTTCGGCAAAAAAATTGCGCTTATTTCGCGTAAAATTAATGCCATTACGGTTATAGATGTTATCCGCAGGCGTTATCAGTCTGATTTTCTTGCCAATATGTCGGCGCTCTTTATTGTAATGTTTTTCTGCGGTACAATGGTTGCACAGTTTGTAGGCGCGGCAAAATTGTTTGAAGCTGTTACCGGGTTTTCGTATCTTACAGGCCTGAGCCTTTTTGGGCTGATTGTAGTTTTTTACACAACAGTTGGAGGTTTTAAGGGCGTTGCCATTACCGATGCTATTTGCGCTGTTGCCATGCTTGTAGGGCTGGGAATTTTGTTTAGTTCCATGCTCAGCGCAGGCGGCGGCTACGATAATATTATGAATTACATTAATACCAATCACCATGATATGCTGGAGCCGCTTTCGCAGGGTAAAATGCCTATGTCACTGTACATCAGCCAGTGGCTGCTGGTTGGCATTTGTACGCTGGCTTTGCCGCAGTCCGTTGTGCGCGGCATCAGCTATAAAAATACCAAAGCGCTGCATAATGCCATGCTGATAGGCACTATTACTATTGGCGCCATGACGCTTGTAGCAACCTGGATTGGCGTGCTTTCCAAAGGTATTTTAACCGATACTTTGGCGGCATATGGAAACAGCGTTGATAATATTACCCCGCTGACGATTGTAAAAACCATGGGGCCGCTTTGGGCAGGCATTACCATTATAGGTCCTATTGCGGCAACGGTATCGACGGTTTCTTCGCTTTTGCTTTCTTCTTCTTCATCAATCATTAAAGATGTGTACATGCGCGAAATGGAAAAACGCAATGTTGAAGTAAGCAACGATAAAATAAAAAGGCTCAGTATGCTGGCAACCGTTGTGCTTGGCTTAATTGTGTATGTTGTGGCCATTGCCCCGCCAAGCGTAATCTGGCAGATAAATATGTTTGCCTTTGGCGGTTTGGAAACGGCGTTTTTCTGGGTGCTGCTGTTTGGGCTGTTCTGGCCTAAGGCCAACCGTATGGGCGCAATACTGGCAATGCTGGGCGGCGTGGTAAGCTACTGCGTATGTATGGCAATGCAGATTAAAGTTTTTGATTTGCACCAGATTGTTATCGGCATTGGCGTTTCGCTGATTTTGTTCCTGATTGGCACATGTATCGGACAAAAGCAGGATGAAGAAGTGCTGCGTGTATTTTTCCCGGAAAGATATCCGGACTGATTTAGAAAAATGTTATAAAAAAAATTAAGGCTGTCTGTTAATGCAGGCAGCCTTTTGCGCATAAAAAAGAGGGCAGAAGCCCTCTTATTTTTTTAGAAGTTCGTTTTTTAATTTGTAGTATTCGCGTGAAAAATATGCCGGAAGCTGTGCTTCTCGGTGGTCATAGCCATAGGCGCGGCGCGTAATGCTGATGACAGGCGGTGCCTGAATGCGTTTGGCAACTGCAAGCCCGCAAAATAATTTCCACCAGCGTTCAAGGTCGGCAATAAATTCACCGGGGGTTTTAAAGGTGGCCGTTATAATTTCCGGCGGGCAGTTTAAGCGTTCAGCCAATGTTCCTTCGGTATACCAGCGTAAAATATCGGCTGGTGAAGTTTTTTGCCAGCTTTCAACAAACATGGCAAACAGTTTGTCGTGGTAGGGGTAAACCAGCGGGTCGCCGCCGTTGCCGACAGTTTGCTCCGGTGAAAGCTCAGCACTGGGGCGTATAGTAAAAATTTCTTCCGGTATTACGGCTTTTTTAAATACGTGTTCGTTAAGGTAACGCCCTATGGCGTAAACATCATGTTTCCACAAATCGCCGATAGGGGCAACTGCGCCGCAGATATCGCCGTAAAAGGTGGCGTAGCCGATGGTGATTTCCGTTTTGTTGGAGTTGCACGAAAACGCGCCGCCAAAAGCTGCTGCCGCGCCTGCAAGAATACGTGCGCCGCGGTCGCGGGCCTGTATGTTTTCCATAACGTAAGGGGAAACGCTTAAATTAAAGGTGCTGTTGCTGTAATACGCTTCTGCATTTATTTGCGTAAGCTGGCTGTATGTATGTTCAACGCTTTCGGTAATGGGCACAACCATATAGTTTGTTTTAAGTGCCTGTGCGGTTTTAAGCGCCATATCTTTGGTAAGGCCGGAATTGTAACGACCGGGCATGTTAACCAAAAGCACGTTTTGCGGGCCTAAAATATCGGTGTAAAGCGCGGCCGTAACGGCAGAATCAATGCCGCCTGAAAGGCCGACCACCATTTTTGTTATGCCAAGCTGCTGCAAAAATTTTTGTGTGCCGTAGCGTACGGCTTTATAAATATCGGCAGTATCGTCTTTGGCCGTAGTAACGGGCTGAGAATCTGCCTTAACTGTTTTATCTGCCGTATCAAAATAAAAGTACAGCAGGCTTTCTTTAAACGCATCCGCTTCGGCAATTAAAGTGCCGTTGCTATTGTAAACGCAGCTGCATCCGTCATAAGTAAAAATGTTTTTGCCGTTATTTTGAATACCAGTGTTGTTGCAGTAAGCCAGAGGCAGTGCAAGTTTTTGCGCCTGTGCGGAAAACAAGCGGTGACGTTTGGCATTTTTATTTAAGGTAAACGGAGAGCAGGAGAGGTTGCACAAAATATCCGAACCGTTTTCGGCAAGTGCCGAAGGTGTGCTGAAATGATAGTTTTCCGTCCAGCCGTCCTCACAAAGCATAATGCCGAGCTTGAGTTTTTGCCCTTTTATTTCTACTTCAACAGGATGTGCAAGCTGCTGCGGCGTGGTTTCAAGTTCGGCTGCCAGCTGCGCAAGGCTGTAAAAATAGCGGCTGTCATCAAATTCGCGGTAATTTGGCAGCGAGTGCTTAATAATGCAGTTATAAGGCAGTTTGCCGTTGCCAATGGCTGTGCCGCGGTAAGCAGCAAAAGCGGCGTTGTATTTGCGCACGCGCCCGTCTTCGTTAACTTTGCTTTTATCAATGGCAATATTGCCGAAAATAGCGCAGATATCATAATTGGCAGTGGCGTTTATTATTTCTTCGCCAAAGGCTTCGCAGTCCTCCAGAAAAGATTTCTGCTCCCATAAATCGCCGATTAAATAGCCAGGTACGGCAAGTTCCGGCAATAATAAAATATCTGCTTTGTTTAAAGCAGCTTCTTTAATTAAATTTATAATTTTTTGTGTATTAAGGTCTGGCCGCCCCGCGGTAATTTCCGGCTGGGCGCAGGCAAATTTTATCAGCACTTTGCATCTCTCCGGTTTGCGTTTATATGTTTATGATGTTATTATAACAAATAAAGGCATGTAATACCATACAAATGGAGGCGATAAGCAATGCCGAAGCAGAAAAAAACCAATGCTGCACGCATTTTGGACGAAAAGAAAATAGAATACACTCTGATTGAATACGCAGTGGATGAAGAACATCTTGATGCCGTTCACGTTGCCCGGGAAGTTGGGCTGCCGCCGGAACAGGTTTTTAAAACCCTTGTTGTGCGCGGCGATAAGACCGGCCCTGTTTTTGCGGTTATTCCCGGCAACGGCGAACTTGATTTAAAGGCTCTTGCCAAAGCAAGTGGCAACAAAAGGGCAGAGATGGTTCATTTAAAAGAGGTGCTGCCGCTGACAGGATATATCCGCGGCGGATGCTCTCCGCTTGGCGCTAAAAAGAATTACCCCGTTTACCTTGATGAAACCTGTATTTTGTGGGATAAAATTGCCATCAGCGCAGGGCTGCGCGGTATGCAGATTTTTTTAAACCCTGACGATTTGGTGAAGGCAACAGGTGCAGTTGTAGTAAACATTATTCATTCCTGAACGTGTAAATACTTGCCCAAAGTACATAAATATGCTATTATGACTCCATGGAAAGATGAAAGGATGGCTTTTATGTTATTTTTAAGTACACGCGGCAAAACCGACCTTGTTTGCAGTGCCCACGCCATAACGCGCGGTATGGCAGATGACGGCGGGCTTTTTGTGCCTCAGAAATTTGTAGCGGTTCCGCTTGAAGATATTATTGCTTTGCATAATTTAAGCTACCAGGAGCGTGCGGTAAAAATTATTTCGCTGTTCTTAACGGATTATTCCGAAGAAGAACTTGCAGATGCCGCTGCCAGAGCTTATGACGCAGCTAAATTTGGCAGCTGCCCGGCACCTGTTGTGCAGGTTAATGACAACACAGACGCACTTGAATTGTGGCATGGGCCTACGTCTGCTTTTAAAGATATGGCGCTTCAGATTTTGCCGCTGCTTTTAACCAAGGCAATTGCCAAAACGGGTGAGCAGCATAAAATTGTTATTTTAACCGCAACTTCCGGTGATACCGGCAAGGCTGCACTGGAAGGCTTTGCCGATGTTGAAGGCACGGAAATAATTGTATTCTACCCAGAAAGCGGCGTAAGCGATATTCAGAAACAGCAGATGGTAACGCAGGCCGGCAAAAATGTGCATGTATTTGCCGTTAAAGGCAATTTTGATGATGCCCAGACCGGGGTAAAACAAATTTTTGCCAATGACGCTTTAAACGAAGAAATTGCCGCTCAGGGCTGTGCTTTAAGTTCTGCCAACTCCATTAACTGGGGCCGCCTTGTACCGCAGATTGTTTATTATTTCAGCGCATACAGCGACGCAGTGGCAGCAGGGCGCATTAAAGCCGGTGACGAAATTAACTTTGCCGTGCCGACAGGTAACTTCGGCGATATTCTGGCAGGCTATTATGCCAAAATGATGGGGTTGCCGGTACACAAATTTATTTGCGCATCCAACAGCAATAATGTACTTACCGATTTCATCAACACCGGCATTTATGACAAACGCCGTGAATTTAAAAAGACCATTTCGCCGTCTATGGATATACTGGTTTCCAGCAATCTGGAACGCCTGTTGTACAGCGTAACCGACGAAGATTCCGAAAAAGTAACGGAATGGATGCAGCAGCTTAATACCGAAGGCGTATACAACGTAGGCGAAAAAATACACAAAAAAATTACTTCTGCTTTCTTTGGTGCGTGGGTGGACGAGCAGGAAACATCCGAAACCATCAGACGTGTTTACAACGACAGCAAATACCTGCTTGACCCGCATACTGCCGTTGCCTGGAGAGCATGCGAAAAATACCGCCTTGTAACAAGCGATGACAGATATGCAGTTGTTGTTTCAACCGCAAGCCCGTATAAGTTCAGCGGCAGCGTTTATGAAGCGGTTAAAAACGGCGGCGAAGAATTACATTCTTTTGACGCTTTGCATAAACTGCACGAGCTTACCGGCGTGCCTGTGCCGGAAAAAATGCTTCAGCTTGAAAATATGCCGGTTCTGCATAAAGAAGTTATTGAGCCGGAAAACATGGCGGAAGCAGTTAAAAACAGCATTTAGTTTTATTATGGCATTGCCCTTTGCGGCCGTGCCATTTTATTTTTATGCAGGTTTTAAAACCTGCGGCGTGGTATTTAACGTACAGGTATGTTATAATATAAAAGATAGTAAACTGTAAGCAAAGACAGTAAGTCTTGCAGCATTGGAGGATGTGGCATGGCTGATAAGGAAATTTTGCAGGCCAACGAAAAGGCTAACGAAGAAGCCGCAGTCGGAGCAGCACCGGAAGAAATAGGCGACGTGCAGATTGCCGATGAAGTGCTGAGCATTGTGGCTAGCCTTGCTGCCCAGGAAGTTGAAGGCGTGGCAGGCATGAACGGCGGTTTTGCCGGAGATTTGAGCGAATTTTTAGGAAATAAAAATGTCTCAAAAGGCGTGCGCGTTACGGTAGAAGGGCATGTTGTAAGTGTTGAAGTGTATGTAAACATTGAATACGGCGGCTGCATACCGGAAATAGCTTTGGAAATTCAGGAAAAAGTGCGCGAAGCCATTGAAGACATGACAGGATACGAAGTTAAAATTGTTGACGTACATGTGCAGGGCGTGCAGCGCCGCCATAAAACGGAACTTGAACAGAGCCTGGAAGCGTCTGATAATAATTAAACTCATTGGGAGGGAAAATCAATGGGAATTCCTGACAGAATAATTTTGACATTATATACATTTTTAATGGCAGTTGTTGCCGTACTTGTAGTTTTATGCAGCCTCAGCATTATTTCGCAGGCTGCAATCAATCAGTTTCTGGCAACCATTCCCGGCAACTGGGAGTATGCCGTCGGCGGCATTATAATACTTCTGGTAAGCCTGCGCCTTTTAATTGCCGGCATAGGCGCAACCGGTGTAAGCTCCTTAATTTTAAAAAGCAGCGATGCCGGTAAAATTTTTGTAGGCAAAAATGCCATTGAAGATTATATTTGTGAAATTGCACAGGAAGTTTACGGTGTTTACAACGTAAAATGCGATACCAAGCTTGATGATGAAAGTATAAGCGTGCGCATTAACGCTTCGATAGAGCCGGGCATAAATATTCCGGAAACAACCGAAGAAATAAAATACAATGTGCGTGATACCATTAAAAAAGTATTGGGCATGGAAATTAAAGAAATAGAATTGTTCTTTAAACAGATTAAGGCCAAGAATTAGGAAGGGGGCACAGGCGATGTGGAATGAAATTCTCAATGATTTATGGAGAGTATATCGCGGCCGTCTTTTAGGCTCTGTGTTCGGCCTGTTTATCGGGGCCATGTTTTTAATTTTGGGTTTTTTGCAAACTATATTTTTACTGATTTGTATTTCGGCAGGCTTTTTTATCGGCAACAAAATCGATAAAAAGGAAGACCTGCTTGAATGGCTGGACAGGCTGCTGCCGCCCGGCTACCATAAATAACTAAAAGAACGAGGTTAAACATGATTCGCAGAATATCAAGAGAACTTGTAGTACAAAGTTTATTCCAAATAGATTTTTCCGGCTGCAGCGCAGAAGAAGCGTTAAATGCGGCAGTTGAAGAACAAAACAGCAAAAATGCTCTGAAAGCGCAGAACTATGCACAGATTGCTTTAAACGGCATTTTAAATTCGCTGGAGGAAATTGATGCAAAAATTACGGAATTTTCCATTGACTGGGAAGTAAGCCGCATGCCTGCTGTAGACCGTAATATTTTACGCCTGGCAGTTTATGAAATTTATTTTGCGGAAGAAAAAATTCCTGCCGGCATAGCAATTAACGAAGCTGTGGAAATTGCAAAAATTTACGGTTCGGAAGACAGCCCGCGCTTTATTAACGGGCTGCTTGGCAAAATGGTCAGAAACAATGAGTGAACTTGAAGTTTACCTTGGCATTGATACAAGCTGCTACACAACTTCGGTTGCTTTTATGGACAGGCAGGCTAACCTTGTTGGGGAAAGCAGGCAGATTTTAAAAGTACACGAAGGCAAATGCGGCTTGCAGCAATCCGAAATGGTTTTTCAGCATACACGCAACTTGCCGGAAATGATAACAAACGCAATGCCCCGGGGCGCAAAAATTATTGGCGTTTGCGCTTCCGGTTATCCGCGTCCACTGCCGGATTCTTATATGCCGGCTTTTTTGGTTGGCGCGGGGCTGGCGCGTTCTGTTTCGGTGCTTAATAATATTCCGCTGTGGCTTATCAGCCATCAGGAAAACCATCTGCTGGCCGGAAAATGGTCGGCAGGCGGGCCGAATGATGAACGCTTTTTGTTTCTGCATGCTTCCGGCGGCACAACGGATTTGCTTACAGCCGAAAAAGACGGCAATGGTAATTATAAATTAACGGAAATCGGCGGCAGCATTGATTTGCATGCCGGGCAGTTTATTGACCGCATAGGCGTAAGCCTTGGACTGCAATTTCCGGCAGGGCCGGCGCTTGAAAAATTTGCCGGAGCAGCTGCCGGGCCTGTTGAACTGCCTGTTTCCGTTAAAGGCTGCAAAGCAAGCCTTTCAGGGCCTGCAACTGCGGCAGAACGCAAACTGGCAGCAGGGGCAGACCCGGCCGGAATAGCGCTGGGCGTGCAAAAAGTGCTTGCGGAAACCTTTTACAGGCTTATTTATAACGCATGCAGGGAATATAATACCAAAAGCGTACTAATTGCCGGCGGCGTTGCCAGCAATACTTACATAAGAGAATATTTACATAATAAACTTACAGGCAGAAAAATATCACTTTGGCACCCTCAGGCACGCTTTAGCTGCGATAATGCCTCCGGCTGTGCCGCTTTTGCAGTTTTAAAGGGTGAAAAAAGTGTATGATGATGTTTATTCCGTCAGCCAGGTAAATAAACTTATTAAAGCGCTTGTTGAAGGTGAACGGCGTTTTGCCAATATTCATGTGCGCGGTGAAATTTCCAATTTTAAGCGTTACAGCAGCGGCCATTGCTATTTTACGTTAAAAGATGCAGGCGGCGTTTTAAAAGCAGTAATGTTTAAAACGGCAGCGCGTACTTTGCGTTTTGAACCTCAAAACGGCGATACGGTTATTGCTGTTGGGCGCATAAGCGTTTACGAGCGTGACGGCGTTTACCAGCTTTATACCGATTTAATGATACCAGAAGGCACCGGAGATTTAATGATGGCGTTTGAGCAGCTTAAACAAAAACTGTTAAACGAAGGCCTGTTTGATGAAAGCAGAAAAAAACAGCTGCCGGTAAACCCCAAAACAGTTGGCATTATCACATCGCCTTCCGGCGCGGCTGTGCGCGATTTAATTACCGTATCGCGCAGGCGCAACAAGGGCATAAAGCTGCTGCTTTACCCGGTACGCGTGCAGGGCAAGGAAGCACCGGCTGAAATTGCCCATGCCATTGAGTTTATGAACAGAAACAAAATGGCTGATGTTTTGATTGTAGGCCGCGGCGGCGGTTCTATTGAAGAATTGTGGGCCTTTAATGAAGAACAGACCGTCCGTGCAGTTGCTGCGTCGGAGATACCTGTTGTTTCGGCAGTTGGGCACGAAACGGATTTTACTTTAACGGATTTTGCGGCGGATAAACGCGCGGCAACCCCTTCGCAGGCTGCGGAAATTGTTGTTGCCGACGCCAATGCTTATTTAAACAGCGTTGCGGAACTGGAAAAACGTTTAAAAAACACGGTCTTAAAACGGCTTGCCTTATCTGAAACTACGCTTGAACGCCTGCAAAATTCATGGGCGTTATCAAATCCGCAGCGCATGCTCGAAGGCAGAATGCAAAGATTTGATTTTGCTTCGGTACGGCTTGAGCAGATTTTTAATGCTGCCCTTACGCAGAAACAGCACAGCTGCGGCGTGCTGGCGGCAAAGCTCGACGCGCTCAGCCCGCTTACCGTGCTTGCACGCGGGTACAGCGTTACGGAAAATACGGATGGAAAAATTATCAGAAGTATAGCTGATGTACGCTGGGGTGATGAAATAGTAACGCAGGTCGGCGACGGCAACGTTATTTCGGTGGTTCAGCATACGGAAGGTCGGTAAAACATGGCAGTAAAAAAATCACTTAAAAATTTAAAATTTGATGAAGCACTGGCAATGCTTGAAGAAAAGGTAAAACTTCTTGAAGAAGGTAATTTGCCGCTTGAAGAATCGCTGGAAGTTTTTAAAGAAGGCATAGAACTAAGCAAAATCTGCGCAGGCAGGCTTGATACCGCAAGGCAGACAGTTGAACAGATTATGGAAACAAGCAGCGGTTATACAACAAAACCTTTTGAGGAGATTGATGAATAGATGGATTTTGAAAAATATTATTCTGACAGGCAAAAACTGATTAACAATTTTTTGGAAAAAAGAATGCAGAAAAAAGGCATTTCCCGCGTGGATGAAGCCATGGCATACAGCCTTTTTGCAGGCGGCAAGCGCATACGCCCGATTCTTTTGATGGCTACTGCCGACGCCGTTGGTGCAAATGGCTATAATTTTTTGCCGGTTGCAGCCGGGCTGGAAATGATTCATACATATTCTTTGATTCATGATGATTTGCCGTGCATGGATGACGACGATTACCGCCGCGGCAAATATACCAACCATAAGGTTTTCGGCGAGGCAATGGCGCTTTTGGCAGGCGACGGCCTTTTAACACTGGCCTTTGAAGTTATGCTGGAGCAAAAAAATGTGCCGCCGGAAGTTTTGGTTGAAGTTGTGCGCGAAGTTGCCATGTGTGCCGGTAATTTTGGCATGGTTGGCGGCCAGGCGCTTGACCTTGACGCAGAAGGCAAACAAATCAGCGAAGCCGAACTGCGCAAACTGCATTCCGGCAAAACCGGTGCTATGTTTATTGCGGCAGTACGCGGCGGCGCGCATCTTGCTGGTGCAACAAACGACCAGCTGCTGGCGCTGACGCATTTTGCGGACCTTTTGGGCCTTGCTTTCCAGATTACCGACGATATTCTTGACGTTGAAGGCGACCCTGCCGAAATGGGCAAGAGTGCAGGCAGCGATGAGAAAAAACATAAATCTACCTATGTAAGTTTATATACGCTTGCCGGCGCCAAAGCACTGGCGGAGAAAACCGTTGCCGAAGCACTGGAGTGCCTGGACAGCTTTGGCGAAAAAGCCGAACCGCTGCGCCGGATTACAAAAATGATGTGCGGACGTAAATCTTAATAATTATTTGCCGGTTTAATAATTACAGGAAGGATAGATGCCTTAATGACAGCCGGATTATTAAAAAAGATTGATTCACCTGAAGATATAAAAAAACTTAATTATGAAGCGTTAAACGAACTGGCTGCCGAAATACGCGAGTATATGATTGAAGTCATCTCCAAAAACGGCGGGCATCTTGCCCCTAATTTGGGCGTTGTGGAGCTGACGCTGGCCCTGCATAAGGTTTTTAACTGCCCGAAGGATAAAATTATCTGGGACGTAGGGCATCAGTCATACATTCACAAAATAATTACCGGGCGGCGCGAAGCATTTAAAACGCTGCGTCAGTATAACGGAATTTCAGGCTTTCCTAAAATTCAGGAAAGCAAGTACGATGCATTTGGAACAGGCCATTCCAGCACTTCGATATCGGCTGCTTTGGGCATGGCGATTGCGCGTGACCTGAAGGGTGAAGATAATGAAGTGGTTGCCGTTATCGGCGACGGCTCCATGACGGGCGGCATGGCTTATGAAGCGCTGAACAACGCCGGTGATTTGCAGAAAAAGCTGATTGTTGTGCTTAATGACAATGAGATGTCAATCGCCAAAAACGTCGGCGCTATGAGCGATTATCTGTACCAGCTGCGCACGGCAAAAACATATACACGCATAAAAAAAGATTTGGAAGGCTGGCTTAAACATAAAAACTACGGCGAAAATATTATAAATATTGTCCGCCGCGTTAAAGGCAGCGTTAAATATCTGCTTGTGCCTGGTTCTGTTTTTGAACATTTGGGCTTTAAATACTATGGCCCTGTTGACGGGCATAATCTGGAACATCTTGTGGAAGTTTTTGAAACCGCAAAGCAAACTCCCGGCCCTGTTATCATTCATGTTATTACCAAAAAAGGCAAGGGATATGAGCCTGCGGAAAAAAGCCCGAATAAATTTCACGGTACCGGTCCTTTTGAAATAAAAACCGGCAAAAAAATTACCAACCCTGATGCGCCGGTGAGCTATACTGAAGTTTTTGGCAAAACGCTGGTGCAGCTTGCCAAAGAAGATAAAAAAATTGTTGCCATTACGGCTGCCATGCCGGACGGTACAGGCTTGAATTATTTTGCCGACGCTTACCCGGACAGATTTTTTGATGTAGGCATTGCCGAACAGCACGCAGTAACTTCGGCCGCAGGTATGGCAGCGGCAGGGCTGCACCCGGTTGTTGCGGTTTATTCTACCTTTTTGCAGAGAGCGTATGACTCGGTGCTGCACGATATTGCCATGCAGAATTTGCCGGTAGTGCTTGGCCTCGACAGGGCCGGGCTTGTCGGTGACGACGGCTATACGCACCACGGCGTTTTTGACTTTTCATACTTGCGTTTAATACCGCAAATTACCATTATGGCTCCGAAAGACGAAAACGAGCTCCGGCATATGCTGGCTACTGCGGTAAAATTTAACGGGCCTGTTGCTTTGCACTATCCGCGCGGCAGTGGCTTAGGTGTGGATATTTCAGAACCGCTGCATACCTTGCCAATCGGCAAAGCCGAAGAATTAAAACAGGGCAGCGATGTATGCATCTGGGCCGTTGGCAGCATGGTTGACGAAGCGATGAAAGCCGCAGCTGCTCTTGAAGAAGACGGCATCAGCGCCGGGGTTGTAAACATGCGCTTTGTTAAACCGCTTGACAGTGAGCTGCTTGTAAAAACGGCGCAGCACTATAAAAATATAGTAACTATGGAAGAAGGCTCTTTAAAAGGCGGCGCAGGAAGCGCCGTACTGGAAGTGCTTAATGAAAACGGTATGCTTCAAAGCGTAAAAGTGCTTAATTTAGGCATACCAGATAAATATATTCCCCATGGGGCAAAGCCTTTGCTGATGCGTGATATTGGCCTTGACCATGAAAGCGTTGTAAAACGTATTAAAGAATTTTTAAATAACGGAGATTAATGTGAAGAAAGAACGTTTGGATACCCTGCTTGTGCAGCGCGGATTTTTTGAATCGCGTTCACGCGCGCAAGCGGCTATTATGGCCGGGCAGGTTCTTGTAAACGAACAGAAGATTGATAAAACAGGCACGCAGGTAGCACCTGATGCCGCAATACGCCTTTTGGGCGGCGACCTTAAATATGTAAGCCGCGGCGGGCTGAAGCTTGAAAAGGCAGTAAGCTGTTTTAACCTTGATTTGACTGGCAAAATTACTGCCGATATTGGCGCTTCAACCGGCGGTTTTACTGATTGCGCCCTGCAAAATGGTGCTGCGCGTGTATATGCCATAGATGTTGGCTACGGGCAGCTGGCATGGAAGCTGCGCAGCGACGAACGTGTCGTTAATATGGAACGCACCAACGTACGTTATCTGGAAGCTGACAGCCTGCCGGAAAAGGTGGATGTTGTAACGATTGACGTTGCCTTTATTTCTCTTGACAAGGTTTTGCCTGCGGTAAAGAAAATAATTGCAGATGACGGTATTGTTATTGCACTTATAAAACCGCAGTTTGAAGCCGGTAAGGAAAATGTAGGCAAAAAAGGCGTTGTGCGTGACCCGCAGGTGCATTTAACGGTAATAAACAATGTTATTGCAACAGCCAGGGAACTTGGCTTTAAAATTGCCGGGCTTGATTATTCGCCGGTTAAAGGGCCGGAAGGCAATATTGAATACCTTTTGTATTTAAAAAATGCCGCAGATGCGGAGGAAATTGCCGTAGACCCTGATGAAACAGTAAAAAAATCGCATTTAACACTTGATACAAGCGGAAAATAAGAAGGTGTAAAAATGTTCGTATCAACAATAGGGCTGTTTCCCAATATGCAGAAAGACAAAGTGCGTGACTGCCTGCCGGATATTTTGGCGCTTTTGCAGAAATACGGTTTAAAAACGCTGCTGCCGGAAGATATGAAAGACTTTAAAGCAGCCGGTTATTACAGCAAAGAAGCGAAATCGCTGGCGCAGATGGACGCCGGTATTTCGCTTGGCGGCGACGGTACTTTTCTGCAAATGGCGCGGCATCTTTCACCTTTAAAAATACCCGTGTTCGGCGTAAATTTTGGCAAACTTGGATTTTTGGCAGAAACCGAAATGAGCGATTTTGAAAAAGCGCTGCAAAAACTTGCCAGGCATGAATTTGAACTGGAAGAACGCAGCCAGCTGAAAGCAAGCGTTGTAAAAAAAGGCAGGGTAACAGTACAGGCTCATGCGCTTAATGACATGGTTGTAGCCAAAGGGCATATTTCCAAACTTGCGCATCTGGAACTTAAAATTAACGGCAAACATTCCGGCATTTATGCCGCCGACGGGCTGATTGTGGCAACTGCAACAGGTTCAACGGCATATTCGCTGTCGGCAGGCGGGCCGATGGTACACCCAAGCCTTGATGTGTCGATAATCACTCCGATTTGTGCACATGCCTTATATACACGCCCGCTGATTATACCAGGAAACAATTTAATAGAAATCACGGCAGTGCCGCCCTATGAAGAACTGTTGCTTTCGGCAGACGGTGAAATTACGGCGGCAGTTGCCGAAGATGATATTATCCGCATAGAAAAGAATCCCGAACCAGTCAGGTTAATCCGTTTAAACGGAAGAAGCTATTATGAAACCTGGCAGCAAAAATTGATGCGTACCTGCAGAAATGAGGAAGCAAAATGAACGAAGAAGTATCTGTTAAACAACTAAAAACAAACCGCCATGCTAAAATTAAAAGCATAATTGAATCGCAGAAAATTGAAACTCAGGACGAACTTGCGGCAGCTTTGCGCGCAAGCGGCATAGAAGTTACGCAGGCAACAGTTTCGCGCGATATTAAAGAATTAATGCTGATTAAAGTTCCCGATGCTGCCGGGCGTTATTATTACGCTTTTCCGAAAGACCAGAATGCTCTTTTAAACTCCGGCAGAATGGAACGTATTTTGCAGGATTCGGTTTTAAACCTGAGGGCAGGCGGCAATTTGGTGGTAATACACAGCCTGCCGGGAGCTGCGTCATCTGTGGCGCTTGCTCTTGATTATATGAAGTGGCCGGAGGTTTTAGGAACCGTTGCCGGTGACGATACGATTTTTGTAGCTGTTGATAAACCCGAAAATACGGATGTATTTATTGGCAGATTTGGTAAAAAATAGAGGTTGGCAGAATGCTTCAGGCTTTACATGTACATAATTTTGCTTTAATAGAAGATGCTAAAGTTGAATTTACCGGCGGCTTTAATGTTTTTACCGGTGAAACCGGCGCAGGCAAATCCATTCTTATAGATGCGTTCAGCATCGCTTTGGGAGCAAGGGCTTCGGCAGATTATGTGCGCAGCGGCACGGATGCTTTAACAGTACAGGCAATTTTTGATATTGATAATTGCCCGGCTGCCAGACAACTTCTGGAAGAACAGGGAATTGATTATGAAGACGGCCTGTTTTTGCGCCGCCGCATAACGGCTTCCGGCAAAAGCCAGGCTACGGTAAACGGAGTGCAGGTGCCGCTGGCTGTTTTGCGTTCTTTTGCGGCTGTGCTTGTGGATATTCATGGCCAGCATGAGAACCAGGCGCTTTTAAAAGCCGGTTTTCCGCAGCAGCTTACAGATTTGTACGGACAAAGCCTTATTATGCCGGTGCTTAATGAATATAGCCGAGCTTTTGATAACTACAATAAAACCAAAAGCGAACTTGAGCATTTGCAAAGCATAGGGCAGGACCGTGAACGTATTTTAGACCGTCTGGAATGGGAAATTGAAGAAATAACTAACGCCGGGCTGCAAAAAGGCGAACTTGAAGACTTGCAGGAAGAATGGAAACGTATTCAGAACAGCGGCAAAATAATACTGGCTGTAAGCGAGGCCGGTGAAATTTTGGACGGCAAGTTCAGCGTTCTGGACGCTTTGGCAGAGGCTAAAAGCAGAATTGAAACGGCATCAAGATATGATGCCGGACTTTCGGAAAATGCCGAAATGCTGGAAACATGCTGGCTGACAGTGGAGGAATGCCATAAAAACCTGCTTGATTATCTGGAAAACAGCGAGTTTGACGCAGAGCGTTCCGCTTATGTTGAACAGCGCTTGGATTTATGGTATAAATTGCAGAAAAAATACGGCGCTGATTACGAAGCCATAAACGAATATCTTGAAAAAATTAAGCAGGAAGCCGGACAGTTACAGGAAATTGACCGCAGCATTGCTGTTAAAAATAAGGAACTTTTAAAAAATCAGGCTGAACTGAAAGAACTTGCTGGCAAATTAACAGAGCTGCGCAAAAAATATGCGGGAATGCTTGCCGGTGAAATTACAAAACATATTGCCGATTTAGCCATGCCGCAGGGTAAGTTCACGATTCAGTTTGCCGTTAAAGAAGATTTCGGCAAAACCGGCTGCGACGATATGGTATTTATGTTTTCGGCCAATGCCGGAGAACCGCTGATGGAACTTACAAAAGTTGCTTCCGGCGGTGAATTGTCGCGCATTGCGCTGGCTGTTAAAACGGTTTTGTTTAATGAACTTGGCGTGCCTACAATGATTTTTGATGAAATAGATACCGGCATAGGCGGCGTTACTGCGCAGAAAATGGCGGAAAAAATTGCCGTTATTTCGCGTACGGGGCAGGTTATCTGCATAACGCATCTGCCGCAGATAGCAAGCTTTGCCGACAGACATATTAAGATTAACAAAGTAAGTGCGGACGGACGCACGCAAACCGTTTTAAATGTGCTTGATAATAACGGACGCATTGAAGAATTAATGCGCATGACGGCGGGCGACAATATAAGCGAGGCTGCGCGCCGCAATGCCGAAGAACTTTTAAATAAAGCAGCAGAATTTAAAAATGCAGGGTGATATTATGAAGAAAATTCATCAGGATAATCTTGACGAAAAATTCGTCAGCCGCAGGCAGGGCTTTGACGGACGCCTTTTAAAAGTTATGGTTGATACCGTTACTTTGCCCAACGGCAGGCAAACCACGCGCGAAATAATTGCTCACCCGGGGGCGGTGTGTGTTGTGCCGGTGCTTGACGACGGCAGCATTATTTTTGTAAAACAATACCGTTATGCAGTGGGCAGCGTTTTGTATGAACTGCCGGCCGGAAAGCTAGACCACCCAAACGAAGACCCGCTGGACTGCGCCAAACGCGAACTTTCGGAAGAAACGGGCTATGAAGCCGCCGAATGGCAGAAACTTACAAGCATTGTAACCACTCCGGGTTTTACGGATGAAGTAATACATTTATATCTGGCCAGAGGCCTGAAGAAGTTTGACCAGCATACCGACGAAGACGAGTTTATAGATATTGAAGCAGTAAAACCGAAAGAAGTGCGCCGGATGCTGCTTGATGAAGAAATTTTTGATGCCAAGACTTTAAGCGCCTTATGCATGATGCAGTTAGTTAACAAAAACTTCATTTGACGGGCGCATGGTTTTGTGCTATATTGTTTTTGTAATTTAATACAGGCCTTTGGGGTAGGGTTAATTTCCCAACCGGCGGTAAAGTCCGCGAGCGTTAAGCATGAACCGGTGCAATTCCGGTACCGACAGTAAAGTCTGGATGAGAAAAGGCAAAAGAATTTTTACAGCTGAAACCCCGGAGGTTTTGGCTGTTTTTGTTTATAAAGAAGGTGAGTTAATGGACGATATTAAATATATGCGCCGTGCTTTGGAACTGGCAAAGATGGCGGAAGGCGATACAAGCCCCAATCCAATGGTTGGCGCCGTTATTACAGACAGTTCCGGCAAAATTGTCGGCGAAGGCTATCATCATAAAGCAGGCCAGCCACATGCCGAAATAAATGCTCTGGCAGCGGCCGGCGATAAGGCAAAGGGCGCAACCGTTTACGTTACGCTTGAACCATGTTCGCATTACGGAAGAACAGGCCCGTGCTGCGAAGCGCTTATTAAAGCAGGCGTAAAAAAAGTTGTCAGTGCCGTTACAGACCCCAACCCGCTTGTAGCAGGGCGCGGCTTAAACCGTTTGCGCGAAGCCGGTATTGAAGTTGTAAACGGCATTTGCGAGGACGAAGCAAGAAAATTGAATGAAAAGTTTTTCTTTTGGATTACCCATAAACAGCCGTTTGTATCTCTTAAATATGCCATGACTCTGGACGGCAAAATTGCTGCCGACGGCGGCGATTCCAAATGGATTACCGGTGTGGAAGCCAGAACTTATGCGCATTACCTGCGTAAAACGCATGATGCCGTAATTGTCGGCAAAAATACGGTGCTGCAGGACGACTGCGAACTTACTACCCGTATGGTAGAAGGCAAAAATCCTGTAAGAATTGTGCTGGACAGCAAATGCAGCCTGCCGGTAAATTCCAAAATTTTAAATGGTGAAGCACGAACGATTGTCGCAGTAGGTGAAAATCCTTCGCTTACTAACATTAATGCGCTGAAACTTTTAAAAAATGTGGAAATTATAAAATTGCCGGAGCACAATGGCAAGCTTGACCTTAATGCTTTAATGAAGTACCTTGCAGAGCAGGAAATTACAAGCCTGCTTGTGGAAGGCGGCAGCGAAGTACACGGTGCGTTTTTGGATGCCGGATTTGCCGAAAGGGTATATGCGTTTATTGCTCCTAAAATTATCGGTGGCAGGAATGCTCTTGCCCCGGTGGGCGGCAATGGCTGCAAGGATATGGGCAAAGCGCTGCGCCTTTCGGATATTGAATATAAAGAGCTTGGATGCGACCTTTTAATTACCGGCAGAACGGAGCGTGACTGACATGTTTACCGGACTTGTAGCGGAACTTGGCACTGTAATGGAGTTAAAACAGCTTAAACAAAGTTATAATATTACTGTAAAAGCACAGAAGGTTTTGGAGAACCTTAAAATCGGTGACAGCATTGCCGTTAACGGTGCCTGCCTTACGGTAGTAAAAATCAGCGGCAGCGCCTTTACGGCTGATATTATGCCCGAAACGGTTAAACTTACTAATCTGCGCAATTTAAAAAGCGGCGATAAGGTAAATCTTGAACGCACTTTAAAATTGAGCGACGGGCTTGATGGGCATATCGTAAGCGGCCATGTTGAAGGCATTGGCGTTATTGCGTCCCAAAAGGCACAGGGAATTGCCGAAATTGTAACCGTAAAAACACCGCCGCAGCTTTTAAAATATATAATAAAAAAAGGCAGCATTGCCATTGACGGCATCAGCCTTACCGTAACGGAAGTTACCGGCAGCGGTTTCAGCGTATCGCTTATTCCGCACACCGCCAAAGAAACAACGCTCGGCTTTAAAAAGCCCGGCGATGAAGTAAATCTGGAAACAGATATTATCGGCAAATATGTCGAACATCTGCTTAATTTTAAAACATCCGCCGGTGCGGAAAATAAAAATACTTTAACAAAATCACTTCTTTTTGAAAATGGTTTTATATAAAAGGAGGCAATTATGGATAATTTTAAGTTTAATACTGTTGAAGAAGCCATTGAAGCCATAAAAAACGGCAAAATGGTTTTGGTTACGGATGACGAAGACCGCGAAAATGAAGGCGACCTTATTATGGCAGCGCAGTTCTGCACCGGAGACGACGTAAACTTTATGGCAAAATACGCCCGCGGCCTGATTTGCATGCCTGCCGACCCGCAGATTATGGATAAACTGCAGTTCGGAGCAATGGTTGCCAACAATACCGATAACCACGAAACGGCTTTTTCGGTTTCTATCGACCATGTTGACACCACTACCGGTATTTCCGCCTATGAACGCGCTTATACCATGCGTAAATGCGCCGATCCTGCCTCTCAGCCGCAGGATTTCCGCCGCCCGGGGCATGTATTCCCGCTCCGCAGCAGAAACGGCGGCGTTTTAAGGCGTACCGGGCACACCGAAGCGACTACTGATTTATGCCGTCTGGCAGGGCTGACACCTGTTGGCATTTGCTGCGAAATTATGAGCGACGATGGCAATATGGCACGCACGCCGGAGCTTATTGAATTTGCCAAAAAGCATAATCTGGTATTTATAACTGTTGCCGCGCTTGTTGCATACCGCAAAAAGCACGAAAAAATGGTTCACCGCGTAGCGGAAGCGGCACTGCCGAGCAAATACGGCAATTTCCGCATTATCGCTTACGAAAATGACCTTGACAATCAGTGCCATGTAGCCATTGTAAAGGGTGATATTGCCGGTAAAAAAGATGTTATGGTGCGTGTACATTCCGAATGCCTTACCGGTGACGCGCTCGGTTCGCTGCGCTGCGACTGCGGTGACCAGCTGGCAACCGCATTGAAAATGATTGAAAAAGAAGGCTGCGGCGTTGTTGTTTATATGCGCCAGGAAGGCCGCGGAATAGGCCTTGCCAATAAAATACGCGCTTATGCTTTGCAGGACCAGGGGCTTGATACCGTTGAAGCAAACATAAAACTCGGCTTTGCGCCAGATTTGCGCGATTACGGTATCGGTGCGCAGATTCTTGCTGATTTGGGGCTGACAACAATCCGCCTGATTACCAATAACCCGGCCAAACGCGCAGGGCTTACAGGCTACGGCATTACAGTTACCGGCAGGGTGCCAATCATCATGGAAGCAAACTGCTATAACGAACATTATCTTGATGTTAAAGAAGAAAAAATGGGACACAAATTACACGAAAAATAACTGGAGGAATGAAAATGAAAGTTTTAGAAGGCAAATTAACAGCAAAAGGCATGAAAGTTGCTATTGTAGCATCCCGTTTTAATGAATTTATTACCAGCAAACTTATCGGCGGCGCGGAGGACTGCCTGCTTCGCCATGGAGCAGAAGGTGAAAATTTAACGCTTGTATGGGTTCCCGGTGCGTTTGAAATTCCGCTGGCTGCGCAAAAACTTGCAAAAAGCGGCAAATATGACGCCGTTGTATGCGTTGGCGCTGTAATTCGCGGGGCAACGCCGCATTTTGATTATGTATGCGCAGAAGCATCCAAAGGCATTGCCCATGTAAGCCTTGAAACCGGCGTACCGGTTACGTTTGGCGTTTTAACAACCGACAATATTGAACAGGCTGTTGAACGCGCCGGCACCAAAGCAGGCAACAAAGGCGCTGATGCGGCAATGTGCGCCATTGAAATGGTAAATTTAATGCGTGAAATGTAAGAGGTTTTTTATGGAAGATACTTTAACTATTGCTACGGCGGAAGGCGTGCGTATTTACGCCATTACAACCAAAAATCTGGTGCAGGAAGCTGCTGACCGCCATCATACAAGCCATTTGGCAACGGCCGCGCTCGGCAGAGCCATGAGCGGCGCTTTAATGCTTGCCGCAACAATGAAAGACGGCGAACGTATTCTTTTAAAACTGAAAGGTGACGGACCGATGGGAGAAGTTGTTGCAGAAGCGCAGGGAACTTCCGTGCGCGGATATGTTGGCGAGCCGGACGTGTTTATGCCTTTAAAAAACGGCAAGCTCGATATCGGCGGCGCGCTTGGGCAGGGCACAATTACCCTTACGCGTTATCTTCAGAACGGCGAATCGTTTACAGGGCATGCAGAACTTGCCGACGGTGAAATTGCAACCGATATCACCAATTATCTTTATATGTCCGAGCAGACTCCATCATCAGTTGCGCTTGGCGTACTAGTTAACAAGGACGGCAAAGTGCTTGCCGCAGGCGGTTATTTTATTCAGGCTATGCCCGGCTGCGATGAAGAAGTGCTGGAAAAACTGGGCAATAATGTAGCCGTTACGCCCTATGTAACGCAGCTGCTGGAACTTGGCTATACGCCTGAAAAAATTATTGAAGTGCTTGCCAGAGGGCTGGAATTTGATATAAAAGAAAGCATGCCCGTTAAGTTTTCCTGCGGGTGTTCTAAAGATAAAATACTGAACATGCTTGCGGCTTTAAGCCAGGACGATATTGACTATCTGACAGAGCAGCCTGATACGGAAGTACATTGCCAGTATTGCAACAAGGTATATCATTTCAGCAGTGAAGAACTGAAGCAGCTTAAAACAAATTAAAACTGCTTGACAAAGCAAACAACTGTTTGTATAATGTTTTTAGAAGAGCAGATACAACGGTGGAGGTAAAATTTATGGCATCTGAAAACATAGATAAAATGAAAGCGCTTGACCTTGCCATGCGTCAGATTGAAAAAGATTTCGGCAAAGGTTCCATTATGAAGCTCGGCGAAGCAAGCAGCAAAATGAATATAGAAGTTATTCCTACCGGTGCTTTGTCGCTTGATATTGCTTTGGGCGTTGGCGGCATACCGAGAGGAAGGGTTATAGAAATTTACGGTCCTGAATCTTCCGGTAAAACGACTGTTGCCCTGCATATGATTGCCGAAGCACAAAAACTCGGCGGTTATGCGGCTTTTATTGATGCCGAACATGCACTTGACCCGGAATATGCGCGCCGCCTTGGCGTAGATGTTGACAATCTTTTGATTTCCCAGCCGGATAACGGCGAACAGGCACTGGAAATTGCCGATGCTCTGGTACGCAGCGGCGCTATCGACATTATTGTTATAGACTCTGTTGCAGCACTTGTTCCCCGTGCTGAAATTGAAGGCGAGATGGGCGATTCCCACGTTGGCTTGCAGGCGCGCCTGATGAGCCAGGCACTGCGCAAACTGACCGGTTTAATTGCAAAATCCAAATGTGCAACCGTATTTATCAACCAAATCCGTGAAAAAGTCGGCGTTATGTTCGGTAACCCGGAAACTACTACCGGCGGCCGCGCCTTGAAGTTTTATGCAACCGTGCGTATGGATGTGCGCCGCGTTGAAACTTTGAAAAACGGCAACGATATGATTGGCAGCCGTACCCGTGTTAAAATCGTTAAAAACAAAGTGGCACCTCCGTTTAAACAGGCTGAATTTGACATTATGTACGGAGAAGGCATTTCTCACGAAGGCTGCATTGTTGACCTTGGCGTTGAGCTTGAATTAATTACCAAGAGCGGCGCATGGTATTCATACGGTGATGTACGTTTAGGGCAGGGCAAGGAAAAAGCCAAAGAATATCTGAAGGATAACCCTGAACTTTTGCAGGAGATAGAAAATAAAATCCGTGCCATGACCATTAAACAGGCTGCCCCCGAAGGTGAAACCGAAAGTGCTGCGCAGGAAGAATAATAAAACCTTTGATAACGAAAAGGATGCTTATAATTACGCGCTGACGCTTTTAAATTACCGTGATTACAGCATAGCGGAAATGCAGGAAAAATTAAGAAAGTGTTCCGTATCGGATGCCGATATTAAAGCGGTGACTGATAAGCTGTGCGGATATGGTTTTTTGGATGAAAAACGCTATGCACTGCGCGTTTATGACAGCTGGCTTGCAAAAAAATATTACGGCAAGGGTTATCTAAAAAATACCTTGCAGAAGCGTAGCGTTGATGACGAAATAATTAACGAAGTTGCCGGACTTGTTGAAGCAGATGCTGAAATTGAGCGCTGCTGCGCTGCTGCCGACAGCTACATAAAAAAGAAAAAAATAAACAGTTTTGAAGACGCGATGAAAGTTAAAGCCGGATTAGGAAGGTTTTTATTTGCCAGAGGTTTTTCTGTTGATTTGATAAAGAAAACTATTGCAGAAAAAATAAGTTATTCCGGTGTGGATAATTATGATTAGTGATACAAACTTGACTTTTAGTTAAAATCCATTTAAAATTATATTATCCAATCGTGTTAAGAGATTCAATGTTAACCACGAGGCGACTAGCAGGTTGCCTCATTTTTTTTAGAATTTTACTAAGGAGGTGAGTACCATTTTAGAGTTGTTCATCACAATAGCCGGTGCTGGTGCGGCAGGCGGCATTGTCGGTTATTTTGTCCGCAAAAATGTTGCCGAAAGCAAAATAGCCACTGCCGAAGAAACTGCAATCCGCATTATTCAGGATGCCGAGCAGGCCGGTGAAACCAAACGCAAAGAAGCGCTGATGGAAGCTAAAGAAGAAATCCACCGCATGCGCAGCGAAATGGAACGTGAAAATAAAGAACGCCGCAGCGATTTGCAGCGTCAGGAGCGCAGACTCCTGCAAAAAGAAGAAAACCTTGACAGAAAAATTGATTCCTTTGAGAAAAAAGAGGAACATCTGGCTTTAAAAGAAACCAAACTTAACGAAAGCCAGGCCAAGGTGGACGAGTTATACCAGAAACAATTGGGTGAACTGGAAAGATTATCCGGTTTGTCAACCGAAGATGCAAAAAAAGAATTGCTGTTGTCTGTGGAAGAAGAAGTTAAGCATGAATCTGCAATGATGATTAAAGAGCTTGAACAGCAGGCTAAAGATGAAGCGGACAGAAAAGCCCGTGAAATCATTTCCCTTGCTATTCAGCGCTGTGCCGCAGACCATGTTGCCGAAACCACTGTTTCTGTTGTGGCACTGCCTAATGATGAAATGAAAGGCCGCATTATCGGCCGCGAGGGCAGAAACATCAGAACATTGGAAACACTGACAGGCATAGATCTTATTATAGACGATACTCCGGAAGCGGTTATTATTTCGGGGTTTGACCCTGTAAGGCGTGAAGTTGCACGTATAGCTCTTGAAAAACTCATCAATGACGGGCGTATTCATCCGTCCCGCATTGAAGAAATGGTAGAGAAAGCACAAAAAGAAGTTGAACAGAGAATTAAAGAAGCCGGTGAACAGGCTATGTTCTCGGTTGGGGTGCACGGTTTGCATCCGGAAATGGTTAAACTTTTGGGACGTTTGAAATACCGTACAAGTTACGGGCAGAACGTTCTTAACCATTCTGTTGAAGTTGCCCATCTGGCAACAATTATGGCTTCTGAACTTGGTGTGGACGTTAACCTTGCCAAACGTGCAGGCCTTTTGCACGATATTGGCAAAGCGGTTGACCATGAAGTTGAGGGTTCCCATGTTGAACTTGGCGTGGAAATTGCCAAGAAATACCGTGAATCCGATCTTGTTATCAATGCTATTGCAGCTCATCATGGCGATACCGAGCCGAAAAGCGTTGAGGCCGTGCTCATTTCGGCATGCGATGCCGTATCGGCAGCACGCCCGGGTGCACGCAGGGAAACTTTGGAAAGCTATTTGAAACGATTGACCCGATTGGAAGAAATTTCTGAATCGTTCGATGGCGTTGAAAAATGTTATGCCGTACAGGCCGGCAGGGAAATCCGCATCATGGTTAAACCCGAACAGGTTGATGATGCTTCGGCAATACTTTTGGCGCGTGATGTTGCCAAAAAGATTGAAGCCGAGATGGAATATCCCGGTCAGATAAAAGTAGTTATCATCCGCGAAACACGCGCAGTTGACTACGCAAAATAATTTTGAATATAAAAAACGCTCCGTTAAGGGGCGTTTTTGTTTTATATAAACATTCTTTCACGAAATATTTACAAAAATAAAGTTTTTCAAAGGGGAAACATTTGTTTTTAAACTCACTTTAATGTATAATATACGGTAGAGTAAGTGTACGGTTAATACTTGCGTTAATCTGTGTGATACTTGATCGGAAAATAAATAATTTGGAGGTGTATTTTTTTTGAGTAAAACACAACATAAAGTAAATATTATTCCGCTCGGAGGACTCGGCGAAATCGGCAAGAACATGACGGCTTTCCGTTATGGCGATGATATTATACTTGTCGATGCCGGTTTAATGTTCCCTGAGGAGGATATGCTTGGAATAGATTTGGTTATTCCTGATATAACTTATCTTTTGGAAAACAAAGATAAGGTTAGGGCGATTTTTTTAACTCACGGCCATGAAGACCATATCGGCGCTTTGCCGTATGTTATGAAGCAGATTAATGTGCCTGTTTACGGCACCGCCCTTACTTTGGGCATTTTGCAGGGACGCTTGAAAGAAAACGGCGTAAGTGCCGATAACTGCCATGTAATCAAGCCCGGAGACAAAATATCAGCCGGTGCTTTTAAGCTTGGTTTCATGCGTGTCAACCACAGCATTCCTGATGCAATAGCACTGGCTATCCGTACTCCTGTCGGGCTTATTATTCACACCGGCGACTTTAAATTTGACCAGACCCCGGTTGACGGGCAGGTTACGGAATTTAACCGCTTTGCTGAATATGGCGATGAAGGCGTACTTTTGCTTATGGCGGACAGCACCAATGCCGAACGCCCGGGCTATACCCCAAGTGAAAAAATGGTAGGCCAGACTTTCGACGATGAGTTCCGCTACGCTAAAAACCGTATTATCGTGGCAACTTTCTCGTCCAATGTCCACCGCATTCAGCAGATTGTTGACAGCGCTGTAAGATATAAACGCAAAGTTGCCGTTATCGGCCGCAGCATGGTAAATGTTGTTAATATTTCCATTGAACTGGGCTATTTAAAAGTGCCGGAAGGCGTACTGATTGATGTTGATGAAACATCTAACTACCAGCCCAGCCAGATTGTAATTATTACTACCGGCAGCCAGGGCGAACCTATGTCTGCCTTAACCCGTATGGCCAATAATGACCATAAAAAGGTTGAAATTCTTCCGGGCGATACCGTTATTATTTCGGCAACGCCTATTCCCGGCAATGAAAAACTCGTATCGCGCACAATTGATAACCTTTATAAACTCGGCGCCGACGTTATTTACGAAAAAAGCAACGGCGTACATGTTTCCGGCCATGCCAGCCAGGAAGAAATTAAAATGATGCACAATCTGGTGCGCCCGAAATTCTTTATGCCGGTGCACGGCGAATACCGCCATCTGGTTAAACATGCACAGCTTGCTCAGTCGCTGGGGATGCCGCGCGAAAATATTGTTATCGGCGAAAACGGCGCTGTAATTGAACTTACGCGCAATAGTATAGGTATTTCCGGCCGTGTTCCTGCCGGTAAAATTCTGGTAGACGGCCTTGGCGTGGGCGATGTTGGCAATATCGTACTGCGTGACCGCCGTCAGCTTTCGCAGGACGGCATTATGATTGTTGTTGTAACAATCGAAAAAAATACCTGCAATATTGTTTCCGGCCCGGATATTGTTTCCCGTGGTTTTGTGTATGTGCGTGAAGCCGAAGACCTTATGGAAACAGCCAAAGAAAAAGTAGAACAGGCACTTGATAAATGTGCAGAAAATAATGTAACGGAGTGGAGCGTTCTTAAAGGCGCTATCCGCGACAGCCTTGGGCGCTTTTTGTATGAAAGAACACGCCGCCGCCCAATGATTTTACCGATTATTATGGAAGTTTGATTAAATAAAGAGGTGCCAGCAGTTGCCAAGATATAAAAAAGTTGCAGATGAACAAAAGAATAAAGGCCGCAAAAGAAAAATTGCTGGCATTTTTATGCTTTTGGCAGGGCTGCTTGTTGCGGCGTCGGATATTGGCGTTGCAAGCAGTTTCTGGTCGGAAATGTCTGCATATTTACTGGGGCTGGGTGCTTTTCTTGTTCCTCTTGCCCTTATTATCTGCGGCATTTACCTGCTGGCTTTTTCCGGGCGTTTCAGTATTTCGCGCCGTGTGGCTGCGTTTGTTTTGCTGCTTATATGCTTTTTAGGCCTTGCACATCATCTTTTTACTCCTGCCGGGCAGGAACTGGATTTGTATTCATTTCCGGAAGGCGGAGGTTTTATAGGCGGTATAATTTTATGGACTTTGCGTAAAATTGCCGGTACAGCCGGAGCGCTGATTATTTTGGTTGTGCTTGGTTTGGCAAGCGTTCTTTTATTGAGCAGGATTTCCTTACAGCTTTTGTTTGTGAAAATTAAAAATTCCTTTTCCGGCATCAGTAAAAAAGAAAATAAAAAAGATGTACGCAGAACTGAATATTCACAGCCTGTAAAGCAAAAAAATATTACTGTTTCTAAAGAAAATACTTTTAATCCTTACCGTGACGGAGAATTTTCCGAATTTACGGAAGGGCTTGAAAAACCAGGTGCTTTTAAAAGAATTTTCGGAAAAACCAAAAAGCCTTCAATCAGCGAACACCTTGTAAATTACCGCAGCGAAGCCTATGAAGACGATGCATACAATGCTTATTTGCAGGATGATGAGCAGAAACAGGAAAATATTACGCAAGTAACGCAGGCGTTTTTTGCTGCTCCGGAAGAATTTGCGGCTGAAAAACCTGCCGTTAAACAGGAAAGCAAACCTGTTTTGGAAAAATTTGTTAAACCTGAGCAGGATATGGCGCCTGCCGGCAGTTTTTTAAACCCGTACAGACAGAAGGCAATTGATTTTTCGGATGAAGAAATACCTTCCGAAAAGATATTTGCAAAACCTGAAACCAAAGATGATTTTACTTTAAATAAACCGCTTAATATTGCTGACAGTGCTGATCTGGTTAAAGAAAAATCAGAGGAGCAGGCAGCTGTTAAAACGGAAGAAGAAGCCGAATCTTTCGAAAAAGATAACGCTCCTGGTTATAAATTCCCGCCGTTATCTTTACTTAATACGCCGACTGTTACTAAAGATCATAACCTTGAAGAAGGAATACGCCATCAATGCGGTATTCTGGAACAGACTTTGTCTGATTTTAAGGTAAGAGCTTCTGTTGTTGCCGTTACGCGCGGGCCTTCTGTAACAAGGTTTGAGCTTGAACCGGCTCCCGGCGTAAAAGTAAGCTCGGTAGTTAATCTTGCAGATGATATTGCGTTAAAACTTGCCGCCCCCGGCGTGCGCATTGAAGCACCAATACCGGGCAAAGCCGCAATAGGCATTGAAGTACCTAACCTGAAGAACGATACGGTATTTTTTAAAGAAGTTGTTGACTGCGAAGCCGTTAAAAATTCTTCCGGCAAGCTGGCTATTGGTTTGGGCAAGGATATCAGCGGCAACATTATTACTGCTGATTTGAGCAAAATGCCGCATTTGCTGGTTGCAGGCTCAACCGGTTCCGGCAAGTCGGTATGTATCAACACAATCATAGCAGGCTTGCTGTACAAGTATTCTCCAGATTATGTAAAACTTATTCTTGTTGACCCGAAAGTTGTTGAGCTTTCTAACTATAACGGCATACCGCATCTTTTAACGCCGGTTGTTACCGACAGCAAAAAGTCAGCTTCTGCCCTGCACTGGGCAGTTGCCGAAATGGAGCGCAGGTATAAGGCGTTTGCCGAAAGCCATGTACGCGACATCAGCAGCTTTAATGAGCATGCAGAAGAAAAAATGCCGTTTATTGTTATTATTATCGACGAGCTTGCCGATTTGATGATGGTTGCCAAAGTTGACGTGGAAGATGCAATTCTCCGCCTTGCGCAAAAGGCAAGGGCTGCCGGAATACATCTTATACTGGCAACGCAGCGTCCTTCGGTAGACGTTATTACCGGCATAGTAAAGGCCAATATTCCGTCGCGTATTGCGTTTGCCGTTTCTTCACAGACCGATTCGCGTACTATTTTGGATATGGGCGGTGCCGAAAAACTGCTTGGCAAGGGCGATATGCTCTTTTATCCCATTGGCATTAACAAGCCGGTAAGGGTACAGGGCGCTTTTGTAAGTGATGATGAACTCAACCATGTTGTTGATTTTATAAAAGAGCAGGCTATTCCTGTTGAATACAGCAGTGAAGTAACGGAACAGGCGTTGGAAAGTGATAAGAATGCTGCCGGGCAGACAGCAGGATTTGACAACGAGCGCGACGAATTATTTGAAGATGCAGTAAGGCTTGTTATGGATACAGGGCAGGCATCTTCATCCATGCTGCAGCGTAAATTCCGCATTGGCTATACAAGGGCCGCAAGGCTTGTGGACTGCATGGAAGATTTGGGCATTATCAGCCACGCTGCCGGCAGTAAACCGCGCGAACTTATTATGCCTAAAGCCGTAATAGAAGATAAATTTTTTACAACTAATAATTAAATGGAGGAAACGGTTATGGATATGGATAATGTCAGCAAAATGCTTAAAGAAGCACGTCTGGCCAAAGGGTTGTCGCTGGAAGAGGCAGAAGCGGCTACCAGTATCCGTAAACTTTACCTGGATGCGGTAGAAGAAGGCGAATTTGACAAAATTCCCGGAGATGTTTTTACCAAAGGTATTATCCGCACATACGGTAATTTTTTGGGGCTTAACGGGCCGGACCTCGTCAACATTTATAAAGCACAGAACAGCGGCCTTACCAAGGAAGCGGTAGCGCCCAAGCCTATCAGAATGGTTGAAAAAATCAGTATTTCTCCCCAGATAAAGCCGGAAAGGGTATCTTCCGGCAATTGGCTGAGTTATATTGTGGTATTGGCTTTGGTTATCGTTGTAGCAGGCGGCATAGCCTGGTTTATGAATACCGATTCTTCGCAGAATCTGGTATCGGAACCCGCCGCAGTGGAAAACAGCGTGCCTGCCGAAGAAAAAGCAGCGCCCAAACCTGTATATGATGGTGTTAACCTTGCTTTAAAATGCGTAAATGACCGCTGCTGGATGGAAGTTACTGCCGATGGCGAGATTGTTTTCAGCGGCATAATGGAAGCAGGGCAGCAGCAGTCTTTTAAAGCCAAAGAGAATATCAGTGTGCATTACGGCAACATCGGCGCCATGGAAATAACCGTTAACGGAGAAACTCTGCCTAAAGACCCGGAAGTCGGTTCGGTTGTAAGAACATATAAAAAATAATTTTGGAGGGCTTTCATAAATAATGAAAGATTTTCTGCCAATTTCAATAGAAGAAATTAAAGAACGCGGTTGGGAACAGTTGGATTTTTTGTTTGTAAGCGGCGATGCTTATGTAGACCATCCATCATTTGGCCCTGCCGTTATTTGCCGTGTACTTGAAGCGCAGGGGTACAAGGTTGCTCTTTTGTGCCAGCCCGACTGGCGCAAACCTGAAAATTTTGCCGTTTTAGGCAAACCGCGCCTTGCGGTGCTTCTTTCAGGCGGCAATCTTGATTCAATGCTCTGCCATTATACAGCAGCAAAAAAAGAACGTAAAAAAGATAATTACACGCCGGGCGGCGAAATGGGTAAACGCCCTGACCACGCAACGGTTGTATATTCACAGCAAATAAAAAAACTCTGGCCTGATATGCCGGTTATTATAGGCGGCATCGAAGCTAGCTTGAGGCGCTTTGCGCATTATGATTATTGGGAAGGCAAACTTCTGCCGTCTATTATGGCAGACAGCCATGCCGACCTTTTAATTTACGGCATGGGCGAAAAGCAGATTACGGAAGCTGCCGACTATTTAAGCGGCGGTGCTTCCATGCAGGATATGCACTATATCCGCGGTACGGCGTATCTTGCTGATTCGCTGGAAGGTATTGATGACTATGTGGAAATACCTTCTTATGAAGCGTGCCTTAAAAACAAAAAGCTGTTTGCCAAGGCGCATTACCTGCAAAGCAAAGAGCAGGACCCGTTTTATGGCAAAACAGTGGTGCAGAAAAACGGTAGTAAATACTTTGTCCAAAATCCTGCGCCGTATCCGCTTACACAGCAGGAAATGGACGCTATTTACGACCTTGATTACCAGCGTACCTACCATCCAAGCTATGAAGCTTTGGGCGGAGTTCCGGCTATTGAAGAAGTGCGTTTCAGCATTATCAGCTGCCGCGGCTGTTTCGGCAGTTGTTCATTCTGCGCCATTCACAGCCATCAGGGGCGTATTATCCAGTCAAGAAGCCATGAATCAATTTTAAAAGAAGCAAAAATTATTGCGGCCATGCCTGATTTTAAGGGCTATATTCATGATGTTGGCGGGCCTACCGCAAATTTCCGGCATCCGGCATGCGCCAAACAGCTTAAAGTTGGAGCCTGCCGCGACAGGCAGTGCCTTTTCCCGAAACCGTGCCCGAATTTAGACAGCAGCCATAGTGATTATATAGAGCTTTTGCGTAAAATAAGGGCTATTCCCGGTATAAAAAAGGTTTTCATCCGTTCCGGCATACGTTATGATTATTTGCTGGAAGAAAAAACTGGAGAATTTTTAGACGAACTTTGCCGTTACCATGTAAGCGGCCAGTTAAAAATAGCCCCGGAACATGTAGCGCCGCGCGCCCTGAAAAATATGGGCAAGCCGGGTAAAGAAGTTTATCTGAAATTCATGCGTGCTTTTTCTAAAAAGAACAAAGAAATCGGTTTAAAACAATTTTTAGTTCCGTATTTCATTTCCAGCCATCCGGGCTGCACGCTTGATGACGCAATAGAGCTTGCGGAATTTTTGCGTGATATAGGCCATCAGCCGGAACAGGTACAGGATTTCATTCCAACACCGGGCAGTCTTTCAACGGCTATGTATTATTCCGGCTGCAACCCGGAAACCGGGCGCGAAATATTTGTAGCACGCAACCCGCATGAAAAAGCAATGCAAAGGGCATTAATGCAGTATAAAAATCCGCGTAACCGTATGCTTGTTAAAGAGGCTTTGCTTAAAGCAGGCCGCAATGATCTTATCGGCAGCGGAGATAAATGCCTGCTGAAAATAAATACCGGCTATAAAGCTAAGCCTGCCGGTAAAAACAGCAGAAGCAAAACTAAAAAAAGATGAGGAATTTTATGGCTTTAAAAAGGCTTGTAACGGCCTGTTTAGCTTTTATTTCAGTAATTTGTATTGCAGGCTGTTCTTTTTTTGATGATGTTGTACATTTAAAAAATAATAACGAAGCAATTCTTGCATCAGACCAGAACAGAATGCTGCTTCAGGCGCTGGCCGAAGAATATAATGCTTCCCAAAGCAAATATAAAGTCTGGCTTGCAGAAGAAAATGCCGGAAAAGGGCAGAAGCAGCCCGATATTTATTTGCTGGAATTCAGCAAACTGGTAAATTTGGAGCAGCAGAATAAACTGTTCAAATTTGAAATACCAGAAACTGCCATATTGCCGGAAGCATTTAAAAGTTCAAACGGCTGCTGGTACGGTGTTTTTTATGACCCGGCAGTTCTTTTGGTAAACCAGAATTTTGCCCGCCGTGCCGGTCAGGAAAACATACGTACCTGGGAAGATTTATTGAAAATCCGCGGTATCCGTATTGCGCTTGAAAATTTAAGCGATACGGAAAGTACGCGCAGCTTTTTATATGCCTTTGCCAGCCATTGGGGCGAAGATAATGCTTTGGGTTATTTGCGTGAGCTTCATAAAAATATTCCCCAGTATGCAAAATTTCCGTTTACCTCAATAAGAATGGCAGCAACCGGCGATGCTGATATTGCTATAACCCGCAGCAGTTTTATTTTCCAATATCTTGAAAATTCTTTTCCTGCTTATGTTGCAAAACCGGTAGAAGGTACGCCGGTAAATCTTTATGGCATCGCCATTGCCGCTGAAAGCGGGGAGAATCTGGCAGCACAGGATTTTTGCCGCTGGCTTTTAACGGAAAAAGAAATTAAGCGTATTTTGCTGCAGCAGAATACAGGGCTTGAAACCTTGATGCACGATAAGACAGATACGCAAAAACTGTGGCTGAACACAGCATATTTACAGCAGGAAAAAGCTGATAAACTTATAAATAAATGGCTTGAAACCGTACGGTTTGAAAATTAAAGCGGAGGATATACAGTGAAAATAGGTGTAGTAAGTTTGGGCTGCCCTAAAAATCTGGTCGATTCTGAAACCATGTTAGGGCTGATTCACGAAGAAAAATATGAAATTACCAATGACCCGTCAGAAGCGGAAATAATTATAGTAAACACCTGCGGATTTATCGAATCTGCCAAAGAAGAATCTATTAATACCATTTTGCAGATGGCAGAATATAAAAAATCAGGCAGCTGCAAATATATTATTGTAACCGGCTGTTTAAGCCAGCGTTATGCCGAAGAACTTTTTAACGAACTGCCTGAGGCAGATGCCATTGCCGGCGTAGAAGTATATGACGAAATAGGCAGCATTATAAAACGTGTTATGAACGGCGAACGCTTTATAATGCTTGAACGCAGCAAACCCGATGTTATATATACCAGCAAAGAAACTTTTCTGCCGCGTATTTTAACAACGCCTTCATATACGGCTTACTTAAAAATTGCCGAGGGCTGCGATAATTGCTGCTCTTATTGCGCAATACCGAAAATCCGTGGGCCATACCGCAGCAAGCCAATGGAACAGGTGCTTAAAGAAGCAAAAGCACTGGCCGATAACGGAGTAAAAGAGCTGATTGTAGTAGCACAGGACACAACCCGCTATGGTGAAGATTTACCGGGAGGCAAACTGCTTTTAGCTGACTTATTAAAAGAATTAAATAAAATTGAAAGCTTAAAATGGATTAGGGTAATGTATTGTTATCCCAATAATTTTACGGATGAACTTATAGAAACCTTTGCATCTTTGGACAAGGTATGCAAATATGTTGACTTGCCGCTGCAGCATGCAAGCAACAGGCTGCTGGCTTCAATGAACAGATATGATACCAGAGAAGAAGTGGAAACGCTTCTTGCAAAGCTGCGCAAACGTATCCCCGGAATTGTTATAAGAACTACGTTTATAGTCGGTTTTCCCGGTGAAACGGATGCCGATTTTGAAGAATTAAAAGAATTTGTGGAACAGCAGCGCTTTGAAAATGCCGGCGTTTTTGCCTATTCTCAGGAGGAAGGCACTGTTGCCGGAGCTATGCCCAATCAGATTCCCGATGAAATAAAACAGGAACGCTACCATGAATTAATGGCTTTGCAGGCACAGATTTCCGAAGAAATTCATAAGGATACCGAAGGACAGACTCTTGAAGTTCTGGTTGAAGGCATTGAAGAAGACGGTTCGGGACTGCATTACGGGCGTTCCTACCGTGAAGCTCCCGATATCGACGGGCTGGTATTTATTGAAAATCCGGGAGATATTAAACCCGGCTGTTTTGTAAAGGTTAATATTCTGCAAGGCTTCACTTACGAATCTGTAGGCGAAAGAATATAAACTCAAGGGGGAAGGACCATGAAAGTTGAAGTTATCAATACTGGTACAGAGCTTTTGCTGGGTGAAATTTTAAATACAAATTTTCAGTATTTATCCAGACAGCTGAATAAACTTGGTTTTGATGTACTTTATCAGACTACTGTCGGCGATAATGCCGGGCGCTTAAAAGATGTGTTTAAAAATGCTCTGGAGCGTGCTGACATTATTATTACCACCGGCGGCCTTGGCCCTACCCGCGGCGATATTACCAAAGAAGTTTTATGCGAAACGCTTAATTTAGGCACTTATCTTGACCTGGACACATGGAACCGCATTAATAATTATTTTTGCAAAAGAGGGCTGTGCATGTCCGGCAATAACGAAAAGCAGGCCATGATACCCGTGGGCGCCGAAATTTTAACTAACGAAGTTGGTACTGCTCCCGGGCTGGCCATCAGGCATGAAGGCAAGCTGATTGTACTTTTGCCCGGCCCGCCTTCTGAAATGCAGCATGTATATGAAAAGCAGCTGGAACCATTTTTGATAAACCATTTTACCAAACAGGGAATTATTTATTCGCATATTATCAGGCTGCGCGGCATTGGCGAAAGCGCCGTTGCCGAAAAGCTGGACGATATTATAACTTCACAAACCAATCCTACTATTGCTATTTATGCCCGCAGGGGAGAAATAATTATCCGCATTACCGCAAAATGTATGGAAGTTAATGAAGCCAAAACCTTAATTGCTGCAATGGAAGCTCTGGTAAATACCAGATTAAAGCAGTTTATCTACGGTACGGATGACGAAACGCTTGCTTCTTATCTCGGCAAGAAACTGTTAAGAACAGAAAGTACCATAGCTTTTGCCGAATCCTGCACAGGCGGCCTTGCCAGCAGCCTTGTAACGGATGTTCCGGGCAGCAGCGAATACCTTTTGGGCAGTGCCGTTACTTACAGCAACATGGCTAAACATAAAATGATAAATGTATCAGAAGAAAGCCTTGAAGCCTATGGCGCAGTCAGCTGGCAGGTTGCCTGCGAAATGGCGCAGGGCGTGCGTGAACTGTTCGGCACAACTTATGGCGTAGGCATAACAGGCATAGCAGGCCCGGGCGGAGCAACGGAAGATAAACCTGTCGGGCTTGTATATATGGCCGTTGCCGATGCTGACGGCGTAAAATGGGCCAAACATGTTTTTGGCGGTACACGTACCGATAATAAAATGCGCAGTGCATTAACCGCGATTTCGATGGTTATTGACAGAATAAAGGAAAAAGAAACGGAGAATAAAGACAAATGACAACAAATCAAAAAGAGATGTTCGGCAGCCTGCTGCTGGATAAAAAAATAGTTACAGCTTTAACAGACATGGGCTTTGAAGAACCATCACCGATACAGGAGCAAACCATTCCGCTGGTGCTGGATGGCTATGACGTTATCGGCCAGGCGCAGACCGGTACCGGTAAAACTGCTGCTTTCGGCATTCCGCTGGTTCAGAGCATTACCGACCATAAGCACATTCAGGCGCTTATTATGACGCCGACCCGCGAGCTTGCCATTCAGGTAGCCGAAGAAGTAGGTAAAATCGGCCGTACTTCGCGTATTAAGGCTCTGCCTGTTTACGGCGGCCAGCCTATCGAAAGACAGATTCGTGCCTTAAAAAGCGGTGTGCAGATTGTAATAGGCACTCCGGGACGCTTAATTGACCATATTAACCGCAACACCATCAAACTTGACCATATTAAGTTTTTGGTACTGGACGAAGCCGATGAAATGCTTGATATGGGCTTTGTTGACGATATGGAAGAAATTATGCGCAACCTGCCTGCGGAAAGGCAGACGCTGCTGTTTTCCGCAACCATGCCGCGCCCGATTTTGAGCCTTACCAAAAAATACATGAAAGCTCCTAAAAATGTTACCGTCAGCAAGGAAGAACTGACAGTACCTTTGATTGAGCAATATTATTTTGAAACCAAAGACAAGGTAGAAGGCCTGTGCCGTTTGCTCGATGCTGAAATTGACGGCAAGATTATTATTTTCTGCCGCACCAAAAAAGGCGTTGATGATTTGGCAATCGCACTCGCCAGCCGCGGTTATATGGCAGAAGGCCTGCACGGCGATTTAAGCCAGACCCAGCGTGACCGTGTTATGAAGAAATTCCGTGAAGGCACTGCAGATATTTTGATTGCAACCGATGTTGCGGCACGCGGCATTGATATTGATAATATTACCCATGTTATTAATTTTGATATTCCGCAGGACCCTGAAAGTTATGTACACCGCATTGGGCGTACAGGCAGGGCAGGTAATACCGGTACTGCCATGACCTTTATTACCCCGCGTGAATTCAGGCAGCTTAAACTTATCGAACGCGCAGCAAACACCAAAATTATGCGCCGTCAGCTGCCTACAACTGCCAACGTTGTTGAACGCCAGCGCGAAATTATCATTTCCCGCATGCAGGCGGTTTTGGAGCTTAACCATTACCATGATTATATGCCTATTGCAGAAACACTTTTGCAGGATTATGCTTCGGAAGACATTATTGCCGCTGCCTTAAAATTAATGCAGGAAGGCAATAAAGCGCTTGAAGCGCCGAAAGAAGAAGGCTTGTCCAAAGATTTAACCAATACCGGCGGACGCCCCGGCATGGTGCGTTTCTTTATGAATATCGGCCGCAGCCAGAAAATAAGCGTGCAGGATATTGTGCGTACCATTGCTATTGAAGCCGATATACCGGCCAAAGATATTGGCAAAATTAATATTTACGATAAATTTACGTTTGTTGAAGTGCCGGAAGATGTTGCCGAAAAAGTGCTTGGCGTAATGCACCGCAACACCATCAAAGGCTATAAAGTTAATGTTGAGCCGGCACGCAGCCGTCAGTAAAATTTTGTTTATGAAATAGAGCAGGCAGAAATACTGTCTGCTCTTTGAGGTATAATTATGCGTGAAATTAAAGGTAATATAAAAGGCATACGCGACAGCGTTATAGCAGAACTGCAGAAACTGTACGATATGCAGTCGCCGCAGCTTGTTTCGCAGGAGCTTGCTGTTAAGCTTGCGGATATTACAGAGTATATAAACAGGGAAATTTCCGTTTATATTACACGCAGCGGCCAGATTATAGAAATTGAAGTAGGCGACAATGCTACTGTGGAATTGCCTTCTTTCAGCGGCAGGCGCGGAGCCGGACGCCTTAGCGGTATACGCTGCATACATACGCATCCGGGCGGCAACCCGTATTTAAGCGGTGTTGATATTTCTGCTTTAAAAAACAATAAATATGATGCCATGGTTGCCATTGGCGTTGTTTCTCCGGATTTTACAAAATCCGAACTGACTTTCGGGCTGATAACCGGCATAGACAGCAATGAAAATTACACCGCTGAATGTTACGGCCCGTATAGTATAGAAGATGCTGAAAACATTAACTTTGTTAATACTGTAAGCACGATAGAGCGCATACTCGATAAGCAGACCGGAACTGCATCTTTGCAGGTTATGTCTGAAAGAGCCATTTTAATTGGTATGGAGTGGGGAAGAAACGATTCGCTGTGGACAGTTGACGATTCTCTTGAAGAATTAAAACAGCTTGCCGATACGGCAGGTGCAACTGTAATAAAGAAGTTTATACAAAAACGCCCCAAGCCTGACCCGGCATTTTTTATAGGCAGAGGCAAAGTGCAGGAGCTTGCTTTATATGCCCAGCAGGAAAATATCGACTTATGTATTTTTGACGATGAACTTTCCCCGGCACAGCAGCGCAATATTGAAAGCGTTATGGGCATCAGAATTTTAGACCGAACTGCTCTGATTCTTGATATTTTTGCTCAGCGCGCACGTACCAACGAAGGCAAATTACAGGTTGAACTGGCACAGCTGCAATATACTCTGCCGCGTATTATGGGCAAAGGCCTTATGCTTTCCAGGCTCGGCGGCGGTATTGGCACACGCGGCCCTGGTGAAACTAAACTTGAAGTTGACCGCCGCAGAATCCGCGACCGCATTGCTTTTATTAAAGACCAGATTGAAAAGGTTAAAGCCGTACGTTCCCTGCACCGCAGCAAGCGCAAAAAGAACAATGTATTTGAAGTTAGCCTTGTAGGTTATACCAATGCCGGCAAATCAACGCTTCTTAATACACTTACAAATTCCGATATTTATGCCAAAGACCAGCTTTTTGCAACGTTAGACCCAACTACACGCCAGCTGACGCTTCCCAACAAGCAGGAAATAATCATAACCGATACGGTTGGTTTTATTCAGCGCCTGCCGCATCAGCTGATTGCCGCATTCCGTTCCACGCTTGAAGTTGTAACGGAAGCTGATTTACTGGTGCATGTTATCGACGTAAGCCACGAGCTTTACAAAGAACAGGCTGCGGCGGTACATGAAGTTTTAAAGGAAATCGGCGCAGAAACAAAGCCGGTTATTACGGTTTATAATAAAATAGATAAACTGCCTCCGGACAGCAAACTGGCTGACAGATTAGCACTGGAAGAAGATACTGTTTGTATATCGGCTGCTAAAAAATTAAACCTTGAATCTTTGCAGCAGATGATAGAATCACATCTTAAAAGCAAAGCCGTAGAAGTTATTTTGTGTATTCCTTATGCGGAAACAGCCAAAGCTGCTCAGCTTCATGAAACAGCCAACGTTTTAGAGCAGGAATATACCGAAAATGGCGCAGTAATGAAAGTTATTCTGCCGGTAGAAGATTTGGAAGCATACAATGAATATATTTTAAAAAGCGAGTGAATGATTTAAATGGTAGACTTTGCAGAAATTGAAAAAACAGCACTTAATGATGTAGAAAAATATTCTAAAATATACGAAGAAGCCGCCTTATTTAACACAGAAAAAGTAATGAAGGCTTTCCGTAACCACATGGTTTCAGATTATTACTTAAAACCTACAACCGGTTATGCTTATTCCGATGTTGGGCGAGAGAACCTTGATGCTATTTACGCAGAAATTTTCCATACGGAAGCAGCGCTGGTACGTTTGCAGTTTGTAAGCGGCACGCATGCGCTGGCAGTGGCTCTTTTGGGAGTATTGCGCGCAGGTGATGAGATGATAGCTGCAACAGGAACCCCGTATGATACCATGCAGACCATTATCGGCAGCCCTGTAAAAACACCGGGTTCGCTTGTAGATTTAGGCGTTATTTATAAAGAAATTCCAATGCAGGACGACAAACCGGATTTAGAAGCTATTTGCGGCGCTATTACAGATAAAACGCGCTTAATACATATTCAGCGTTCCTGCGGTTACAGCAGTGTGCGTAAAACGCTTAATGTAGCGCAGATAGGCGAGATATGCGCAGCCGTAAAAAAGGTTAAGCCCGATGTTATCTGCTTTGTAGATAACTGCTACGGTGAATTTATTGAAAAACAGGAACCTACAGAAGTCGGCGCTGATTTGATTGCAGGTTCTCTTATTAAAAATATGGGCGGCGGTTTTGCTCCTACCGGCGGCTATATAGCCGGGCGTGCCGATTTGGTGGAACTTGCTTCATACCGTCTTACCGCTCCGGGATTAGGCGGCGAGATGGGTGCAACGTTGGGTGATACGGCACGTGAATTTTATCAGGGCTTGTTTATTGCGCCTCATGTTGTAACGCAGGCCGTAAAAACTGCAATTTTTGCTTCGGCTGTTTTTAAGAATCTTGGTTATGCGGTAAAACCGCTGCCGGAAGAAGTACGCAGCGATATTATTCAGGCTATACGTTTGGAAACACGTGAAAAATTATGCAATTTCTGTGTTGCAATCCAGACAAATTCGCCGGTTGACGCACATGTAGAGCCTGTTCCTGCCATGATTCCGGGTTATCAGGATGAAATTATTATGGCAGCAGGAACTTTCGTACAGGGCGCTTCTATCGAATTAAGTGCTGACGGTCCGTGCCGTGAGCCATATAATGTATATTTTCAGGGCGGGCTGACATTTGAACATGGCCGTATTGCCATTATGAGCGCAGCTCGTATGGTAGGCCCCAAAGAATAAATTGTACCGGCAGGGAGGTAAAGTTAATGAGCGCAAAAGAAGAATATACGCAAATTATTAAAGATGTATATAGTATTAATAGTTTTGTTAAACTGTGCGGCATGGAGCTTGTTGACGTTGAATGCGGCAAGGTAACACTTGCAATGCCTATTGACGCAGCCAAGCACACCAATTTATATGAAGTTGCCCACGGCGGTTCTCTGGCAGCACTTGCAGATACTGCGCTGGGGATGGCAAGCGCAAGTGTAGGGGCCAGAGTAGTAACTATTAATTACACGATAAACTTTATAAAAAACCTCCATGCCGGAGATGTAGCTACTGCTGTTGGCACGGTAATTCAGCGCGGGCACAAAATAATTATTATAAAAGTAGAAACCTTTAATAATGAAGGTACGCTGCTTACGGAAATGCTTGGCACAATGTATGTCATAGGGAAGTTTGAAACTATACCTGAAAAATGGTAAATTTTTATGGGAAGAGTTATTTATTATGAAGAAGTTTTTTAGAATTTTAAGGTTTTTTATAATATTTGCAATAGTGCTTGTAATAGCCGTTGTTCTGTCAAATACTATTTACAGCATTGTTTTAAATTAACCGCAATGGCAACAGCGCAAAATTGCATATAAAAAGGACTTGTTCTATATCAGAGCAAGTCCTTTAATTTTATTAAGTATACATAGTTTCGATTTTTGAAATTATTATGATGTCATATAGACGTTGATATAATATTTTTCAAACGCTTATATGAAACTGAAATAATTTTATTTTAATATATTAATATAATTGATGATAATTTTAGAATATCACAGCATTCTAAAAACGGCAATTACTTTACCGATAACCTGAATATTATCGCCGCCTACAATAGGCTGATAAGTATCGTTTTCAGGCTGTAAGCGTACACAGCGGAGTTCGCGGAAATAACGTTTTACAGTAGTTTCTTCGCCGTCGATTAAAGCAACAACAATATCGCCGTTATTAGCAAAGTTTTGTTTGCGTACAACAATATAGTCATGGTCTAAAATACCGGCCTTAATCATGCTGTCGCCGCTTACGGAAAGCATGAAAACATCATCGGAGCAGCCCAATAAATCAAGCGGAATGGGGTATGTTTCTTCAATGTTTTCAACAGCCAGAATAGGAACTCCCGCCGTTACACGGCCAACAAGCGGAACGGGCACAACAGTTTTCTGACGCCATTCAGTGTCCTGGGTCAGTTCAAGTGCACGCGGCTTGGAAGGGTCACGCTGCAAAAAGCCGTATTCTTCTAATTTATGCAGATGATTATGAACACTGGCGCTCGAAGATAATCCTACAGCTTTGCCAATTTCGCGCACAGCCGGAGGATAACCTTTATCTTTAACACATTTGCGAATATATTCTAAAATCTGACGCTGACGGTCAGTAAGCATTTCTTCGGTAATTTGTCCTTCAAAATTAGAAAAGCGTTTATGTCTGGCCATTAATAAAAGCCTCCCGAAATAGATTTTATATAATTCTATTATAACAGTTAATTAAGAAGGAGTCAAAACATTTGTTTGCTGTTCGCTGTATTAGTTTTACTTTGATTTTAATATTGAAAGATGAGATTAAACAGAAGTTTAAGTGAATAATAAATATATAAAATAACGTCCGATAATATATATTATGTAAAATTTAGAAAATGAAATTTCAAACAACAGATTTTTTATTAATATTATTAGAGCTTATATTGCTATTTTACTATAAATAAGCTTTTAAATTCACACCTTCATATTTGCGTTTTGAGGCGTTTTTATAATAAAGACGTTTATTTATATGCGCAGACGTTTCAAAATTTGTTACAGCCAATTTATAAAGGTGGCTTTTACAACATTATTACAAAAATATAAGAGGCTCAGGCATTTTCTGCATAAGCCTCTTGATACTTTATTATTATAACACAAATCAGTAAAGATATAAATCGGTTGTATTAAACTGCTTCATAATTTGCTGGTTGGCAGCTGCCTTATCGCCTTTTGTAAAATATAACAGGTTATTAAAGCGCTGGCTTCTATCAAAATAAAGCTGGTTTTTAAAATAGCAGTTAAACGGAACAAGATTGGTATCCAGCATGGCAAAAACTTTATCTTTACTCAGGCTGCTGCGCACTTCATCTGCGTCAGCGGCGTTTCCGGCAATAACATTTGCTTCCTGCAGAACTTTAAATATGTCTGGTATGTGAGCCTTTAAGTCAGCATCACAATTAAAGCGTGCATTGTAATTATTGATGTCAAAAGTATAGTTAAAGTTTTCTGCTTTCAGGTATTTTTCTATGGCTGCGATATCTTCCGGGCGCAGGCTGTTAAAAAGCTGGTTCATGCTATTGTGGAAGATAAATTTAGTTAGTTGCGGATTATCGAAAATAGTTTTGTATTCGTTTACATACTTGCTAAAATCCGGCTCAATTTGCGAAACATTATTAAAATTACCGCTTGCCATAACAATGCCTTCATCAAACAAATTCAGTAAATCAGGCATTGTAAACTGCGATAAATCCATTTTCAAGGTATTTGTGCTGTTATCAAAACTTATACCAAAGGTTTTAATAGCGTTATTTGCAGCATCAAGTGAAGTTTCCGGCAAAGCGCTGTAAGCAGTAAGCCCAAAGCCGCCTTTATTAATACCGTAAATACTGCTGAAATCAGTTCTTGTGTACAGCCATTTTTCCGGCAATTGCAGTTTGCGTCCGCTGATATTATCATTGATTGTAAGCGGTTTATTGCCGTTTTTCTGAGGTTCTGTAAATTTTAAACTGTTAACCAGCTGTTTGCTTAATTTATTAAAGCCTTTATTATCAAGTTTATAAAGGCTGTCGACATTGTCAGGCAATTCGTTAGTTGAAGCAAACAGGCTCGTTACCGTATACAGGTTGTCATTGGCCGATAACAAATAAGTTTTTTCTGTAATATTATATAAATTTGCTATTTTAGTAACTAAATAGCCGTCATCAGCAAATTCAAATTTAACCCCCTGGTCTTTCAGGTTTTCTTCATCAACTGATTCTTGCGGCAATAATTCCGATTTTTTCAGCGGCAGCTTTAACTCAAAAGTTATATTTTTAATATCCGATTCTATCATTAAAGCATCTTTGCCTTTAATATTTTCAACGGATGCCTTTTTTATGTTCGCCATACCGGCAAATTGTTTTTTTAATTCCAATAAACCGGCAAGGTCTTCGCTTTCGCCGCTGTAATTTACATAAGCACCAGCCGCGGCTTCGGTAAGGTATTTATAGCTGCTGCTTTGCAAAACATCAGCAGCAGTGACGCTTTTTAAAGCTTGTTTAATATTTTTGAGGTCAGCAGTAAATTTTTCCGTTGTAAAAACGGTATTAAAATTTTGTTTAAGCTCTTCCTGGTTAAGCCCGGTAACAAAGTGCATGCCGTTGGTTTTTACAAGTTTTTTGTCAAGGTCAAAAACACGGTTTTCGGCAGCGAACATATTTTCGCCTATCAGCATAATGTTCTGATCCGGAATGTTAACGGAAAAACCTGCTTCGCTGCTTACATATTCAAAGGCATTAGCCGTAAGAGCAACGCTGCACAGCAAACCTGTCATTAAAATATCAGCATATAATTTTTTCATCATCTGTACCCTCTTTTTACTTTAAGTACGAATGTGGACATTAATCTTTTAAAAGTGTTTTGCCGTTCCAAAATTTAAGTGCCGTATTTTCATCATCACCGTTACGGTCAAATACAAAAGCCAGATAAGCAGCTTTGCCAATAACTTTGCCTTCGGCAACTAAAGTGTAATAAAAATCAGTTTCAGCAGGCTTCAATTCAGTTTGCAGGCTAAAACTCCCCTGCCCGTCTTTAAAATCCGTATTATAAGCAAAGGTTTTAAATTCCGTTCCCTGCTCAATAAGGGCGGCTTTTATATCTTCCAACGCTTCATTTACGCCGTAAGCCGTTTTATTGGGGTTATCAAATACAAATTCCGAAAAACTTTTATCGCTGGCCTTAACAGATAATATTATGATGCCATGACGGAAAATATCCATTATATCATCTTTTTTATCTGTTAATTCAGCGCTTATGGTTTTATCAGCCGCCGCGGCCTGCGATGCAATAACTGCCGATTCTATATCGGTAACGCCAATATCAAGCGCTTCTTTAAGAATCAGCGCCATTGCTTCCTGAGGCATGGCAACCGTTATACCGACAGCTTCTTCATTATATCTGCTGTCTGCTAACTGCACGTAAAACCAGTCATCCGGAAGGGTTACTTTTACGTTGGCTGTTTTTTCGCTAAAGGTAAACGCGGTGTTTTTATCAACCGGCTTAACGGTTTTAAACTTTTTCAGAAAAGTTTTGTTGGTTTCTTTAGCCAAAACATTATCTTTAACGTAAATGTCTGTCGGGCCATCGGCACCGCCAATAACGCCAATGGTATTTTCCGGCTGGTTTTCAACGGCGTTAGAAACAGCCGTTTGCTGTTCTGCCATAAGCATATAAAGCTTATCATTAGCAGAAGTATAATATATTGTTACCGGTTCAGTTTCCGGATTTACGTTAAAAGTAACGGCAATATACTTGTTTGAGCCAAACTTTTGCGCCGAAACCAGGTAATCAGGTTCTTCATTTTCTGCAAAAGCAAAAAGCGGTGAAACAACCGGTTCAGCTACAAGCTGATTAATACGTTCGTTGCTGATGCCGTTACGCTGTAAAAGTAAAATATCGCTGTAAGTTTTATCAAACGCTGCCGTGCTGAACGGGACTCCTAAAAATTTAGAAGCCTGTTCACTGCTTAAACATTCGGCATACCCTGCTGCAGCACCGTTATCGTCAATAAAACCGTAAAAATGTTTGCCAACAGCCTCTACGTAATTAGCAGAGGACGGACTTTGTGTTTTAAACCCGTCCTCTTTATTGGTATACGCAAACGCCGTTGCCGCAGTAAGCTGCACCAACAACAGCATAAAAAACAATATTTTGCGCATTGTTCTTCCTCAATAACAATTAAAGCCTGGTTACAATATCAACCAAAGCGCCGTTTTCAAGTCCGCATGCGTTGCCTTCATCGGTATCGATATGAATTTCGTCCGCATGCTCTGGGCCGGTTCTTACATAAACGTGCTCAAAACGCAGTGCACGTGAGCCTGTTGTTTCCATAGCAACAATATCATGGTTCTTTAAATGATATTTAGCGGCAGTTTCCGGGCACAAATGAATATGGCGCTGTACAAGCATAATGCCCTCTTTTAAAATAACTTCGCCTTCAGGACCTACAATTTTGCCGCCGAGCGAACCGTCAAGATAACCGGAGAAGCAAATCGGCGGGTTCAGCCCAAGCTGACGGGCATCCGTTTTGGCAAGCTCAATTTGTGTATAAGGACGCAGCGGCCCGATAACGCGCAGCGGCATTTCGCCTTTATCCGTTACCAGAATAATTTTTTCTTCGCAGGTAAACTGACCGGGCTGCACAATCGGTTTTATCGGGTGCAGCTCGCTGCCTTTACCGAACAAAATATCCATATCTTCTCTTTTTAAATGGCAATGACGTCCTGAAACGCCCATTCTTAATTTAAAACGCATATAATTCACCTCGTAAAATTTTAATTATTGTAAACCATATCATTATTTATTATACACCAAATACAGGCAGATGTCATTTTGTTTTGGTTGTATACAATTATAACGATATCCGAAACATATAAGCTGTTTTTATAAATAAAAAGCAGTTTACCCGTAATTATACAAGTAAACTGCTGCAATTTACAATAAATTATTTATTCTTTAAATACTCATCAATGGCCTGAGCAGCTTTTTTGCCTGCGCCCATGGCGGATATTACGGTTGCGGCACCGGTTACAATGTCGCCGCCTGCAAATACGCCGGGGATGGAGGTTGCGCCAGTTTCGTCAGCAACAATATTGCCGCGTTTGTTGGTTTCCAAATCGTGTGTGGTTTGCTTTAACAGCGGGTTAGGCCCCTGCCCTATTGCCATTACAACCATGTCAACGTCAAGCACGTATTCACTGTCTTTAATAGCTACCGGGCTGCGGCGTCCGCTGGCATCAGGTTCGCCAAGCTCCATTTTAATGCATTCCATGCCGTTAACCCAGCCTTTTTCGTTGCCTAAAATACGTACAGGGTTGTTTAAAAGACGGAGTTCAATGCCTTCTTCTCTTGCATGGCCGATTTCTTCCTTACGGGCAGGCATTTCTTCTTCGCTGCGGCGGTAAACAATATAAACCTGTTCTGCGCCGAGGCGTTTTGCGGTACGTGCTGCGTCCATAGCAACATTGCCCGCGCCGACAACGGCAACTTTTTTACCGATGTAAACCGGTGTTGCAACTTTCGGGAACTGATAAGCACGCATTAAGTTAACACGCGTTAAAAATTCGTTGGCAGAATATACGCCGTTAAGGTTTTCGCCTTCAATATTCATAAAGTGCGGCAGACCTGCGCCTGTGCCTACATAAATGGCGTCGAAGCCTTCTTCTTCAAAAAGTTCCTGAATGGTAAACAAACGGCCGATAACGGCGTCTACCATAATTTTAACGCCCAGCTTTTTCAGTGCGTCAATTTCGTGCTGCACAATTTCTTTCGGCAGGCGGAATTCAGGAATGCCGTACATTAAAACGCCGCCCGGTGCGTGCAGTGCTTCAAAAATGGTAACGTCATAACCCATTTTGGCAAGGTCGCCTGCTGCGGTAAGGCCGGAAGGGCCGCTGCCTACAATGGCAACTTTTTTGCCGTTAGGAGCAGCTTTTTCGTTATCTACGTTATCTAAGCCGTGTTCACGTGCATAATCTGCTACAAAGCGTTCCAGACGGCCGATAGCAACGGACTGACCCTTAATGCCGAGCACACATTTGGATTCGCACTGGTTTTCCTGCGGGCACACGCGGCCGCAGACTGCCGGCAGGCTGTTTTTGCGTTTTAAAATTTTAATGGCTTCCTGCATGTTGCCTTCTTTTACAGCCTGAATAAAAGCCGGAATTTCAACATTAACAGGGCAGCCGCTTACGCACAGCGGTTTCGGGCAATGCAGGCAGCGCTCTGCTTCATCAACAGCGGTTTTCATATCATAGCCGAGAGCAACTTCTTTAAAGTTTTTATTTCTTACATCAGCCGGCTGTTCCGGCATAGGGTTTCTCATTCCTCCACGCATTTGCAATGACCTCCGCAGCTGTATTCAATAGATTCCTGGTCTTTGTACATCATCTGGCGCTGCATTAAGTTGGCAAAGTCAACCAGATGCCCGTCAAATTCCGGGCCGTCAACGCAGGCAAATTTATTTTCGTTGCCCACCATTACACGGCAGCCGCCGCACATGCCGGTGCCGTCTACCATAATGGTGTTAAGGCTTACGGTTGTTTTGGTGCCGAAAGGTTTGGTTGTTGCGGCAACGTTTTTCATCATAATTACCGGGCCAATGGCAAGTACCAGGTCAATCTTTTCGCCTTTTTCCAGCATTTCGCGCAGCGGGTCGGTTACAAAGCCTTTATGCCCTTCGCTGCCGTCATCCGTGGTTATAATAAGCTCATCGCTGATTGCCTGCATTTTATCACGCCAGATAATTAAATCTTTGCTGCGTGCGCCGACAATAGAAATTACTTTGTTGCCGAGCTCGTGGTAAGCGCGGGCAATCGGGTATACCGGCGCAACGCCGATACCGCCGCCTACGCAGACAACTGTGCCAAACCTGCCCATTTCGGACGGATGGCCAAGCGGGCCAACAACGTCGAGAATATCGTCGCCTTCTTCAAAAGTTTCGCAAAGATGTTTTGTGGTATTGCCTACTGCCTGAACGATTAAGGTAATAGTGCCTTTTTCACGGTCAAAATCGGCAATAGTGAGCGGAATGCGTTCGCTGTCTTCATCTGTGCGTATCATTACAAACTGTCCCGGTTGGCATTTATGTGCAATCAGGGGTGCGTCTACTAAAAATTCGTAAACAGAAGGTGCTAAATTACTTTTAAATAAAATTTTAGCCACTTGTGTTTCCCTCCCAAAATTTTTGTTATTTATTGGTTAAGCGGCGTGCGCGCGCGTCTGCTTCGGCATAAACTTTCTCCAGGTCTATGTAAAGCAGTTCGCCGTTTTGCATAAGAACTTTGCCGTTAACAAGTACGGTATCTGCGTCATTGGCGTTTGCCGCATATACAAACAGCGAAGTTCTGTCGTTGCGCGGATGCCAGTAAGGTTTATTCATGTTATAAAGGACAATATCGGCTTTCTGCCCTACTTCAATTTTACCGACGTCAGCAAAGCCAAGCGCTTTGGCACCTTCGCTTGTTGCCATGGCAAGTGCCTGCGCTGCCGGTATAATTTCCGGGTCGCCTGTCATGTTTTTATGCAGCATTGCGGCGAGGCGGCATTCTTCCAGCATATCAAGGTTATTGTTGCTGCTGGCGCCGTCAGTGCCAAGGCCAACCGTAATGCCGTGCTTTAACATTGCCGGTACCGGTGCAATGCCGCTGGCAAGTTTTAGGTTGCTTTGCGGGTTATGGGCAACACGCACATGTTTGGCTGCCATAATTGCCATATCTTCTTCATCTACATGTACGCTGTGTGCTGCCAGCGTGCCGCATTCAAACATGCCTAAGCTGTCCATAAGTTTTATCGGGCTCATGCCGTGTTCTTTAATGCAGTTGTCAACTTCGCCTTTGGTTTCGCAAAGGTGAATATGAATTTCGCTGCCAAGCTGCTGAGCTTTGGCGATAACATTTTTAAGGTATTCAACAGAACAGGTGTATGGGGCATGCGGCCCGAGCATTACATGAATGCGCCCGCCGGCACTGTTATGGCGTTCTTTAAAGAGCGCTGCATTTTCTTCAAGTTTTGCATAGTTTTCGTCGCTGAATCCGGTTAAGCCGCGGCTTAATGCAGCCCTGATACCTGTTTCTTCAACGGCATCGGCAACGCGGTTCATTGCAAAATACATATCGGCAAAGCAGGTTGTGCCGGTTTTAAGCATTTCGGCAATGGAAAGCATTGTGCCCCAGTAAATATCGTCATCCGTAAGCCCGTCTTCGGCAGGCCAGATTTTATTTTGCAGCCAGTCCATCAGTACCATATCATCGGCATAGCTGCGCAGCAGCGTCATTGCTGCGTGGGTATGGGTGTTTACCATGCCCGGCACGGCAATTTTACCTTCGGCATCAATAACCTGCGCGTCTTCATATCCTTGCGGCACTTCTTTGGATATTACCTGAATGGTGTCGTCTAAAATACCGATATAATATTTATCCGTATCTTTTGCGGTAATAATTTCAGCGTTTTTAATAAGTGTTTTCGCCATTATTCTTCTCCTAACTGACGTTTGCGGTAATGGGCTTCATAAAAACCGTGCATGGCGTCGATATCGCTCTGAGGCAGCAGCACTGCTCCGCCAAGGCTCTGCGTAATGCAATAAAGCTGAGCGGCTTTTTCAACTATTCCAACTACCATCATGGCTTCGTCAAGCGTTACGCCCCAGGCAGCAACGCCGTGGTTTGCCAAAAGCGCCGCACGTTTGCCGTTCATGGCTTTTATTACGTTTTGGGCAAGCATTTCCGTACCCGGCAGGGCATATTCGGCGCAATGCACCGCGCCGCCCATTATCTGCACCATGTCTTCAATAAGCGGCGGGATATCCCTGCGTGCTGCGGCACAAGCGCTGGCATAAATGCTGTGCGTGTGCACAACGGCATTTGCTTCCGGCAGCGCTTTATATATTGCCAGGTGCAAAGGCAGTTCGCTGCTTGGTATTAACGCCCCATCAAGCGTTTGTCCTGCTGCGTCAACTATGGTTATATCATCGGGTGTTAAATTGTCATAGCCGCGGCCGGAAGGAGTTATTGCATAAGTATTTTTGTTTATCTTAATGCTTATGTTGCCCCATGAACCCGGCAGCATGTTCTGCCCTGCCATTTTTTGCGCAGCTTTAACAATTTGTGCCCTTGCTTTTTCAACAGCTTCGTTTTCCATAATTATTCGGCGTGCAGGTAAGCGTATTGTTCCGGAGTTAAGGTATCAATGCCTGCGCCCATTGCTTCAAGTTTCAGCGCGGCAATTTCCGTATTCAGTTCTTCCGGCAATACATAAAGGTTATTTTGCAGTTCACCTTTATGCTCCAGCAGATATTTCATGGCAAGGAACTGCATGGCGAAAGAAAGGTCCATAACTTCTACCGGATGGCCGTCGCCGCAGGCAAGGTTTACAAGGCGGCCTTCGCCCAGCAGGTTGATTTTTTTGCCGTCAGGCATGGTGTAGGTTGTAATGTTTTTGCGAACTTCATAAGCAGGTTCAACGGTCATTGCTTCCAGGTCTTTAACGTTAATTTCAACGTCAAAATGGCCTGCGTTGGCAAGAACTGCGCCGTCTTTCATCAGCGGGAAGTGTTCTTTGGTAATTACATCTTTGCAGCCTGTTACAGTTACAAAGAAATCGCCGTATTTTGCTGCTTCACGCATCGGCATTACGCGGAAACCGTCAAATACTGCTTCAATGCCTTTAATCGGGTCAATTTCGGTAACGATAACGTTTGCGCCCAAACCTTTGGCACGCATGGCAACGCCTTTACCGCACCAGCCGTAGCCTGCAACAACAACGGTTTTGCCTGCAACGGCAAGGTTGGTGGTACGCATAATGCCGTCCCAGGAAGATTGGCCGGTGCCGTATCTGTTATCGAACAGGTATTTGCAGTAAGCGTCATTAACGGCAATCATCGGGAAAGCCAGTTTACCGGCTTCATTAAGTGCCTTTAAGCGGTGTACGCCGGTAGTGGTTTCTTCGCTGCCGCCGATAAGGTTCGGAATCAGCTCGCGGCGTGTGCTGTGCAGCATATTAACAAGGTCGCCGCCATCGTCGATAATAAGCGAAGGTTTTGTATCAAGCGCTTTGCTTAAATATAAATCGTATTCTTCCTGAGAGCAGGCATGGGTGGCAAAAACGGTAATTCCGCTGTCTGCCAGAGCTGCGGCAACGTCATCCTGCGTGGAAAGCGGGTTGCTGCCGGTAACAACTACGTTTGCACCGCAGTTTTTAAGAGTCTGGGCAAGATATGCGGTTTTTGCTTCCAGATGAATGGTTACAACCATATTTAAACCGTCAAAAATTTTCTTTTCTGCATAACGTTCGTTTAAAATGTTAAGCAGCGGCATGTGCTCTTTAACCCAGGCAATTTTCTGATGCCCGGTAGGTGCAAGGGCAATGTCTTTAATCATGCTATTCATTAAAAATTTCCTCCTTGATTTTAAGCTGCAATTTTTTTATATTCTCCCGATAAGGCGGTTTAATAACGCCGTATTCGGTAATTATGCCGCTGATAAGAGCGGCCGGTGTAACATCAAAAGCAGGGTTATAGGCTAAGGCTTCAGGCGGCGCGGTAACAACCCCCTGCAAGGTTTTTACTTCCTGTGCGCTGCGTTCTTCTATCGGAATCACGCTGCCGTCAGCAATGGAAAAATCAAACGTGCTTACAGGTGCGGCAATATAAAACGGTATACCATGGTATTTTGCGGCCAAAGCTACGCCAAAGGTGCCTATTTTATTGGCGGTATCGCCGTTTAAGGCAATACGGTCAGCCCCGGTAACAACGGCGTTAATGCCTTTTTGCTGCATAGCCCATGCTGCCATGTTATCGGTAATAACCGTAACGGGAATTTTATCTTCCATAAGCTCCCATACCGTAAGGCGGGCGCCTTGCAGAAGCGGGCGCGTTTCATCGGCGTAAACCATGTCTATTTTGCCCTGGGCAAAGGCTTCGCGGATAACGCCGAGAGCAGTGCCCCACCCGCAGGTTGCCAGTGCGCCTGCGTTGCAGTGCGTTAAAATACGGGTATGCGGCGGCAAAAGCTCAGCGCCGTACCTGCCCATTTTTTTATTGCATTCAATGTCATCATTGTAAATTTGCTGCGCCAGTTTTTCCAAAGCGCAGGCAATTTCGCTCTGCGTTTTGCTTTGCCCTGTCAGGTGTTCTGCCTCACCATAAAGCTTGTTGGCAGCCCAGGCAAGGTTTACTGCCGTAGGGCGTGCTGCAATAAGTTCATTTTTTATTTTTTCGTAGGCAGGCAAATTGCAGCGGTTTTCCGCCATAAGCTGCTGCCAGCCCAAAACCATGGCAAAACCGGCTGCTGCGCCGATTGCCGGTGCGCCGCGGACTTCCAGTTTTTTTATTGCTTCGCCCACGCGGCGGTAAGTACCGCATTTTATAAAACTGATTTCTAAAGGTAGCTTCGTCTGGTCTAAAATTTCCAGTGCGTTATGCTGCCATTCCATTGTTTTAACCATAACAGCCTCTTACAGTTTAAAACCGCCAAATTCTGCCATGCAGTGCGCACAGCCGCATTCTGTTTTATCATCGCCGTTATCGGCAATAAAGGCTTCAATCAGGCGGGCCATGTTTTTGCCGCTTTGCGCCATAGCTTCCACGACTTCGCTGTGAGAAAGCGGCGTCGGCGAAATGCCTGCTGCCATATTTGTTACAATACTGCAGTTTGTATAGCACATTTCAGCTTCGCGTGCCAGTACGGATTCCGGAATGTTGGTCATGCCTACAAGATCACCGCCCAGCATGGCGAACATTTTAATTTCCGCTGCGGTTTCAAAACGCGGTCCTTCGGTGCAGACATAGCAGCCTGTTTTATGGAACGGAATGTCAGTTCTTTCAAGGCATTTGATAACCTTTGCACGCAGGCGCGGGCAGTACGGATTGGTAAAATCCACATGAGCCACTCCGCGCTCCGGAGTATCATAAAAAGTGTTAACGCGGCTTTTGGTAAAATCAATCGCCTGGTCGCAAACAACAAAATGCCCGGCTTTCATCGCTTTATTTAAAGAGCCTACTGCTGTGGTTGCAAAAATTTCTTCTGTGCCAAGGCTTTTTAAAGCCCAGATATTGGCACGGTAATTTACTTTATGCGGCGGAACGCTGTGCCCTGCACCGTGGCGTGTAATAAACACAACCTGATTGCCGTACAGCGAGCCCATTTTGCAAAGCGCATCGCCGTAAGGCGTTTTAATAACCTTTTCTTCAAATCCTCCAAGTGCGTCGGGGCTGTAAACCCCGGTACCGCCGATAATAGCTATTTTGCGCATAATAACCTCCTAATTATTGAGTCTGTCTATCAGTTTAACCAAATCATCCATTTTATTTAAAACGTAATCCGGTTTGCCTTCATTCAAAATAAAATTCCAGTCAAAGCTGGTATAACGTACTGCTGCCGTTAAACAGCCGGCGCCTTTTGCACTTTGCAAATCATAAGGGCTGTCGCCCACGCCGATACAGTCACTGCCGTTCAGCTTTAAGTTTTTTAAAGCCATCAGGCTCGGTGCCGGAAGCGGCTTATGTTCTTCGCAGTCCTGGCAGGTAACAACCGTTTCAATATATTTATCAAGCCCGTAACAGGCAAGCCCGCGCAGAGCCATCGGGCGTTTTTTAGATGTTACAACAGCCATTTTTATGCCGCGCCCTGCAAGCTGTGCCAATGCTTCGTTAATGCCGTCAAACGGCTGAATAAGCTTGTCGTGCTGGCTGCGGTGGTAATTACTGTAAGCAGTGCAAAAATCTTCTATCATGCTTTCGGGCATATAGGCTTTTGCTGCGGTGCGCAGTGGCAGCCCGAAACCTGCAACAAGCGCTTCTTTCGACGGAACCGGCAGCCCAAACTCCACAAAAGTATGGCGGAACGATTCCAAAATCAGAGGCGTTGTATTAATCAATGTGCCGTCAAGGTCAAATAAAACTCCCTTTATTCTCACAAAAAACTCCTTAATTTTAGTCAGCATTTATCATCTAATCATACCATATTTAAGCTTTAAAATAAAGATTTATAACGCTGCGTAAAAATTAAACCTCTCAAAAAATTTTGAGAGGTTTGTTATACTCAATATTTTTCCAAAATCATAATTCCGTCTTTTTCTTTAACAATGCGCAGGTTCTGAATTGCTTCGGGATTTTGCAGACGTTTAAATTCCAGCCTGCGTACAACAACATATTTAGGTGTATTATCGCTGACGGCTTTTTGCAGAGCATTAGTTTTCGGCAGCATTTCCTCACCGGCAATACCGGTGTAATACATAAAGCCGGGGCGCAAAAACTTATCTACATAAAGCGGCTTGGATGTATCGCAGCCCGCCACAAATTCGGCAGCCATTGTTTTTACACTGAAACGGTCTGCAACCGGCGGCAAAATAAACGAAAATGCAATCAGCATTGTTAAAAAGCCCATTGCCGCATGCAGATAACCGGCAAAAATAACATCGCGCTCGCGCCATAAAAACCAGATGATTACCAAACCTACCACAAAGGTTGTACCGCTGAGCACAGACGCTTCCAGGAACGCTTCCGGCAGCTGATTGCCGCCGATAAGCCAGCCGGCACCCAAAAGCCCGAACATAATTACTGTGCCAATAACCCACGAAAGCAATGATTCTCCGCGCTGCTTTTCAAGCCGCGCAAGATTCCAGCCGATAATAATTGCAAGTGCTGGAAACATAGGCAGAATGTAAGAAACGAGTTTGGTTTGCGAAATACTGAAAAATAACAGTACAAATACCCACCAAATATTGAAAAAAGACATTTTAACAAGTTCTTCGCTGCTTGCTTCGGATATGGAGGCGCGGATTGACTGCAAAAGCAAACCCGTCCACGGGAACATGCCCCAAATTATTACCGGCAGATAGTACCACCACAGAACGCGGTCGGGGTGTTCCGGCGTAGTAAAACGCGTCAGATTATGAAAACCAAGAAAAGTATTGATAAATTCCATGCCGTGCGCCTGATACATCAAATAATACCACGGTGCGGCAATGGCAAAGTAAACAACAAGCCCGCGGATAACGTGCATTTTTAAAATTTCACGTAAATTCCCGGTAAAAAGCAGGTGCAGGAAAATAATCGCACCGGGAAAAACTATGCCGATGGGGCCTTTGGTTACAGTGGCCAGAGCCATGGCAATATACATTACCCAGTACCATTTGTGCTGGTAACATAAAAGCGCGGCCGTCATAAAAAACAGTAAAGTTGTATCGGTAACTGCGGCCTTGCCAAGATAGAAAAACTCCACGCAGGTAGTTAATACAATGGATGCCCAGAATCCGGCACGTTCCGAAAAAATATTGCTTACCGAAAAATAAAGCATTACCGAAGTTGCAACGGCCATTAACGCCGCCGGGAAACGTGCTGCCGCTTCCCCGTCGCCAAAAAGGCCTATTGAAGCAGCTACCAGCCAGTAGTACATTGGCGGCTTGTCATACCAGAAATTGTCAAAAATACGCGGCGATAAGTAATCGTTGTACTTAATCATTTCACGTGCGGTTTCCGCATAAACCGGTTCGTCCGGATCAAAAAGCGGTACAGAACCTATTCCCCACAAAATGGTTACTAAAGCTAAAACTGCAATAATAATCAGGCTTTGGAGATTCAAATTTTTCATTAAAAACCTTCCTTCCGGCGTGCCAAGTAGTCGTTATATGTTTTCGGAATGCCATGCTCTATATCCATTTGCGGTACAAAGCCAAGCAGAGCTTCCAATTTTTTGTTGCTTAAAACAGAACGGAAAATATCGCCGCTGCGCGCTGGCGCATAGTTTACCGTAAGTTCATGCCCGCAGGCAGATTTAAAAGCATCAAGCAAGCTGTTGAGCGAGGTTTCTTTTCCTGTTGAAATATTAATAACATTATAGCCGGTAAGCGCAACTGCTTTAGCCGCAGCCTGCGCAATATCGCCGGCATAAACAAAATCACGCGTTTGCTCGCCGTTGCCGAAAACAGTCAAAGGCTTATTCTGAACCAGCAGCTTGCAGAAAATGCTGATAACGCCGCCTTCTCCCCCTTCACCCTGACGTTCTCCGTAAACGTTGGCAAAGCGCAGCACAGTGCAGTTAATGCCGTACAAATCGTGGTAAACGCGCATATAATGTTCGGATGTCATTTTGGTAATGCCATAGCAGGATGTCGGCAAAAGCGGTAAATCTTCGCTAAGCGGAATGTCGGGGTTATCTCCGTAAACGGCCGCGCTTGATGAAAATACCACAGATTTAACATTGTATTTGCGGCAGCATTCCAGAATATTAATCAGCCCCAGCAGATTAACATTGCAGTCTTCCTGCGGGTGCTGCAAAGAATACGGAACCATTGTCTGCGCGGCAAAATGAATAACGGCGTCAAAATGTTCTGCTGCAAACAGAGCATTAACTGCGGCTTCGTCACAAACATCGCCTACGCACAGCTTCATATTTGCCGGTACATTTTTGGCAGAACCGCTGGAAAGATTGTCAAAAACAACTGTTTCATGCTCATGCTGTGCATTAAGGTATTTCAAAAGATGAGAGCCGATAAAACCGGCTCCCCCTGTAACAAGTAATTTCATCAGTTCTCTCTCTCTTTCAAATTATTGGCAGCAATAATGTTTGAACCAAAAGCACGGATGGAAATAAAAGCACCTAGCAAAAACGGGAAATACTCGGCCGTAAAACGCCAGAGCACTGCCATAATGCCTACCATGCCTTCCGGCAGAAGCGACGCAAACAGCACGATAAAACCTGCTTCGGCAATGCCACTGCCGCCCGGAGTAGGTGAAAAATATAAAACCAGGTTTAAAAGCACCATCCTGCCCATAACCTGTAGCCAGTCAAATTGAATATTCATGCCTAAAAAGAACATCGGCACAGTAGCGTATATGCCCAAAAGGCTTATGCCAGATTCAATAAAAGCACGCAGAATCATCAAAGGATGCCTGCCCATAATAAACGATGCTTTTTTGAATTCATAATAGCTGTTAAAGCATTTGCGCCTGTAATCGTGCGACAGTTTGCCTGTCAGCGCAACCAGCCAGAACTCCGGATAGCGCGTGCGCATAAGCAGCACCACTGCCACAGGTATGGAAATAAAAATTACGGATACTGCCGCGATAACTGCCGGCGGCATCCATTCGCTTAAAAAAGCGTCATTATACAAAACAAACGGCACCAGTAAAATTAAAAAAGTTATCGACATAATCGTGCGCACAAAAACAATTACCGTTGCTTTGGCAACAGGCACATTCGCCCTTTTCATAAACATAATCTGGGCTATTGCGCCCCCGCTGGCACCGGGAGTAAGCACTGCCAGAAAATAATTGCTTAAAACTACATTGATAACTTCTTTAATGCTCAGGCGTTCATCCGTTACACGCGCCAGAGTCATCAGCCTCAGGCCGTCAAAAATAAGCCCAACGGCCAAAATACCGAAGGCTGCCGCAATGCTCCACGGCTTGAACATGGTTAAATATTCAAGCGCCCTTATATCAAATGTAAAGTAGATAACCGCTGCCGGTATCAGGACAATAATTACAAAAACCAGCAGCAGCCTGCCTATCATTTTTTTGTTCATAATTAAAGCCTGCCAAAATTAATTAGTTCTATACCCTGTTCACGGGCAATGTTTTTATTGCTTTCAGATAAAAAAGCATTTAACTCATCATGCCAATGATAACCCCATTTGAAGTTTTGTGCAAGCAAAACATTATCTGCCCCGGGATGAGTCATTATTTCACTCGTTCCATCAGGCAAACCAAGCAAAATGTTTTTAACCAGAAGTTCATTTAAGTTGCCGCCTGCCAGCATGCCAAAAAAGTGCTGCGGGTAAATAAGCCCTGCTTTTTTTGCCTTGCTTTTTGCCAGCGCGCTGCAAAAGCTCAAACCGTCCCTGCCTATTTTTCTGCCAGCTCCGGCGCTAAACCCACCGGTCCAGAAAATACTTTCTTCCGGCATTCTTATTTTGCGTATTCCGTATTCTTTGCATAAGCGTATAACCATACCGGCAATGCCCGGCAGCACGTGCATATGCTGATGGCTGTCGATATGTGTGGGTTTAATTCCGGACTCCAGCACTTTTTCTATCTGTGCGCGCAGTTCCTGTTCGAGTTCACTCCTCTTTATACTACCAGTATACCATTTTTTTGCAAAAACTGTATAATCTTCTGCAAAAACTCCCTGCGAAGTAAGCAAAGAATTTACACCTTTTTTTAAAACAGGCGCAACTCCGCCAACAAGAGTTAAATGAATTCCGATTCCAAGCTCAGGATTTTGGGCAGCAAGATTTGCCGCTTCCTTAAAATAAGGAGCGCCAGGCATAATTGACGTGCTTGTAATCATGCCCTTTTGGTGCCCTTCTATAATTCCTTTATTAATCAATGGATGCAGACCGAAATCATCGGCATTAATTATCAGTTTTTTCATAAATTCTCCGGTTATATACGTTTATAATTGGCAAAATGCAATTTAACAAAATTTGCAAGGCTTTCTTTACCAAATTTTTCCGCAATTATGCGTGCACAACTGGTTGCAGCGTCACTTCCGCCTTTGGGAAGCGGCATGCCTGCCTGTACTTCCAGCTCGGCCATAATACGAAGAAACTCGGCGCGAGCCAATACCGAAGCGGCTGCTACGGCAATATCTGCTTCTGCTTTTGGCATCTGCACAACTTTAACAGCAGGATATTTTTCGTGAATGCGCTGCGTTATATCATTATGCACGGCAAAACGGTCTACAAGGGCATAACCACAGCCTGGGCATTTGCCTATTACCCCCGTAAGTGCTGCCGCATGCCCGCTGCTTAATAAATGGTTTAAATTCTGCCCTGCCGCTTTAAGCTGATTGTAGCGGTAGTTATACATTTTAGGCGTCAGCGCTAAAACAGATACTGCCAGTGCCGCAGAACAGATTTCGTTTTTCATTTCCAGCACATCTTTATCACTGACGATTTTGCAGTCCTTAACGCCCAGGCTGAAGATCCTTGTAGCGCTTTTCTCATCACAGGCAACTGCCGCAACCACAAGCGGTCCGAAAAAATCGCCTTTGCCGGATTCATCACTTCCTGCCCAAATACCGTTAAATTCCGGTAAATCTTTCAACAGGCAATAGTTTGTGCCGGTGCTGCTTCCGTCTGCCAGTATATTTTTGCAGGCTTGTGTAAACGCTGCATTTTTGCCGTTCCAAACAAATTTTATGCCTTTTTTGCCGTTATAAACGGATAAAACAGCTTTATCCGTGCCTTTGGCAAGCACTAACTGGCAGCCGTATTGCAGGCTTTTTTCTTCAGCACTTATACCGTTTTCACTGAATTTTTTTACTAAATTTTTAATATATGCGCCAAAATCAGTGTTCAAGCTGAGCCTCCGCAGCGGCCGCAGCCATCTGCATTATTTTTTTCAGGGGCATTTTACTTGCTTCGGCAAGCTTGCGGCAGTCTTCAAATTCCGGTGCTATGTTTAAAATTTGCCCTCCGGCCTGCGAAAATTTAACTTTTACGCTTCCCTGCGGCAATGCAACCTCTATAAAGCTTCTTTCGCTGCAATGGCGTGCAACGTCATAGTAGCGCATGCCTAATGTAGTGGTTTCGGTTAAAATAATTTTTTCAAGCACCGGCAAGTCCTGCGGATGCATTAAAACAGAAAGCATCTGCGCCGGACGCCCTTTTTTCATAATTATAGGCGTAATCCAGGCATCAAGAGCACCGGCAGCCATCAATTTTTCCTGTACATAGGGCCATACTTCGCCGCTCATGTCGTCAATATTGCATTCCGCAACCGTTAAAGCGTGGCTTTTAACTTCTTCAACAGTGCCAAGCGTAGCACGCAGCACGTTAGGAATTTCAAGGTTTCTCGTGCCTGCGCCATAACCAACTTTTTCTGCGCTGAAACCTTTAGGCATATCAGCAGAAGGTTCGGCAAGTGCAGCCATTAACGCTGCTCCGGTAGGCGTTGCCAGTTCGCGTTCAATGTTTCCTTTTGCATAAAGCAGCCCATGCGCCAAAAGCTCGGCTGTTGCCGGTGCAGGTACGGGCATCAGTCCATGCGCACACTGCACAAAACCGTAGCCGGTTTTAATTTCAGAAACATAAATTTTTTCTATGCCGAGGTTTTCCAAAGCCAGGCAGCTGCCAACAATATCAATAATTGTATCAACTGCCCCTACTTCATGAAAATGCACTTCTTCAAGGCTTTTGCCGTGAACTTTTGCTTCGGCGAAGCCAAGCATGCGGAAAACATTTACCGCTTTATCTTTTATATTAGTGCTTAAATCTGAATTTTCAATGATAGTTTTGATGTCGTTAAAATTTCTGTGTTCATGATGGTGATGCGCACCTGCTTCATGCGCATGGCAGCAGTGGTGTTCGTGCGCTTCTTCGGCAGCATGAGCATGCTGGTGGCAGCAATGGTGATCTTCATGATGGTGGTGATGATGTTCTTCGCCTTCGCAGCCATGGGCATGATGATGGCAGTGATGCCCGTCATGATGTTCATGAAAATGTGCTTCTTCTGCTTCGGCTGCTTCCGTTACGCCCGGAATTTTAACATTAAAATAAGCTGCATTTATGCCGCATTTATCTGCGCGAGTATTAATCAGTTCATATTCGCCAAGATTCATCTTTTTAAGCTCTGCTTCTATATAAGCAGCGTCAGCGCCAAGGTCAATCAGCGCGCCAAGCAGCATATTGCCGCTGATACCGGAAAATGCTTCTATGTAAAGTGCTTTTTTCATGTTCTCACCTCATATGATTAATAATGCTTGCCAAACGCCCTGCGCCAAAACCGTTATCGATATTTACAACGGCAACGCCCGACGAACAGCTGTTCAGCATGCCCAAAAGCGCGGACAAGCCTTTAAAGTTTGCGCCATAACCGACACTTGTAGGAACCGCAATAACAGGCTTGTCTATAAGCCCGCCCACAACGCTTGCCAGTGCGCCTTCCATACCGGCCACAACAATTACCGCGTTGGCATCGCGTATAATATCAATTTTAGAAAACAAACGGTGAATCCCTGCCACACCGACATCATAAACGCGTTTAACCGTATTGCCCATAATTTCCGCCGTCAGTGCGGCTTCCTCAGATACCGGCAAATCGCTGGTACCGGCAGTTACAACGGCAATATAACGTTTCTCGTCTTTTGGCAGAGGATTGCGTTCAATTTTTATGAATCCTGCGTCTTTATAATATTCCGCATCAGGAACTGCTTTTTTTACAGCGGCAAATTTTTCCTCGTTTGCCCTTGTGCCGATTATATTGCTGTGAACTTCTGCCAGCCTGCTCATAATTGCCGCCGTCTGCTCTGCCGTTTTTCCTTCACAGTAAACAACTTCGGCAAAGCCCTGGCGCAAACTGCGCTCGTGGTCTATCATGGCAAAACCCAAATCGGTATATTCGCTGCTGCGCAGCTTTTTTAAAAATGTTTCGTCATCAATTAAACCCTGCTTAAAATCTTTAAGCAATTCATAAGTCTGCTCTTTATATCCCATAGTTTTCAATCCTTTTAACTCTTAAAAATAAGTTCTTCCAACTATTTAATTATACAACTTGGAGCAGGCTTATAGCAAGCAGTTCAATTACTTTGCTTTATTTTAAAGCATAAGCAGTAAGGCTCGCAGTTAAAACAACATCGCCAGCAAAACCGTTTTTACTTCGTTCAATTACAACATTTGCGGGTACAGCAAGGCGTTTTTGCTGCTGCAAATCATCTAAAAAGGCAGCTGCTTTATAAAAGCTGCCGGTAAGCATAATATTTACTGTTACAGATGTATATGCTCCTTTTTTCTGTTTTTCCTGCGGAACTGGCTTAACGCTCTGAATACGCAGGTTATATTTACCGGCAAGCACAGTATATTCTTTAATTAATTCTGCCGCTGTTATCTGCGGCGACAGCAATTCATTTGCCAGTAAAGCTGCTTCATTCTGCTGTTTTTGCAGCGTGCTGTAATCCTTATATTGTTCTGCAAAAGCAAGATAATTATTAAGATTCTGCTGTTTTTCTTCAAGCATTTCTCTGCTTGTATTAATGGAGTTTTGAAGCGGGTCTGTGGCTAAAATTTTTATTGCCAGGCATAAAAATAAAGACGCAATAAAAATAAGGCAATATTTATCAGTACGTTTTAAATTTTGCAATTGCAGATATAAATACTGCATTTTTTACCTTCTTTCTATAAGTACATTAAAAGCAGTATATTGTTTTCCGTTTAGTTCTTCTGTTTTAAGTTCCGTTAATTCGGTTTTAAGATTTGCTTTTTTGCCGCTGAGCATTTCGGTAAATTCTACAGCTTTATCAATATTTGCGGCATAACCGGCAACAGTAAGCTGCTTTTTATTTTCCTGCTGCTCAATTCTTTCAAGCCAGCATCCCTGCGGTACAGCGCTGCTGATATCATTTAACAGTTCATTCCATGCTATATTTTGCTTTTTTATATTTTCAGCAAATTTTAAACGCCTGTTAATCTGCATATTTAAAGCGGCACTTTCTTCATAACGCTGCTGCCAGACAGCACAGGCAGCAATTTTTCCGTCAATTTCTTTTAACTGCTGCTGCACTATAAAAAGTTCCGCTAATTGCCAGCCCCAAAAAGCAAGCGTAAAAACAACTGCAAAAACAGCCGCACCGCGGTATATTTTCCACCTTGGCAGGCTGAAACTGCTTTTATTATGCCCGGCCAAATTAAATTTGCTGTTGTTTGCCAAGCACAATGCTGCACCTATTGCAGCCGCAAAAGAATTTAAATGCTGCAAACTTTCAGCCTGTAAACATTCGTTAAAGCCAATGCTATGTGAAATATCATTTTTAATTACAGGCAATGCAATTTCAGATGACAGAATATCGCTTTTTAAACTGTCATCACAATTTAAAATAATCTGTTTAAATTCAATATCCGGCAGCGCAGATATTATGTTTTTTATTTCATCAGCCAAACTTTCCCTGTTGAACACATTAACCGTTTTTTGCAATACCGGCATACCGCCAGCAAAAGCTGTTAATACACATTCATCATCCGTAAGATAATCACATAACAAAAAATCGGTATAGTTTTTGGCAAATGTTTGTTCAATGCCCAAAGAACGCAGAAAGATTCCGCCAAGCGGCAGTTCTGTTTTTACAGCCGTTTCTTTCATAACCTGATAAATATTTTCAGGCATAACTACGGCCGTTACTCTGTTCAGTTCTTCTTTTAAATGCGTGTTATAAACGGCCGCATAACAAAATTCTTCTGCGCTGCTGCCAAGTTCATGTACAATTTCCCATTTGGCAGCTTCGCGCAATTCCTGTTCTTTTAAATATGGCAGCTGTAAGTTAATCAACGCTGTTTTATCTGCACCAGCAGTAAAAACAAGCACGCCGTTACTGATATTTTCTTCTTTAAAAATTTCGTTGATAAATGCAGCAAGTTTTTCTTTATTAAAAACATAAGCTTCCGCTGCCAATTCCTGCGGCAGCTGTTTTGATATCAGTTTTTCAACTGTATTAATGCGTTTACTGCAATTTACAACCGCAATCCGTATAACATCGGAAGCAATATCGGCAGCAATAATATGTTTAAATTTATTAGTTAACAGTTTATCTTTTAAAATTTTGTAATTCATTCTCAACTTCCCTAAAAATTAAATAAATTCCAATAAAAATTTGCCAAATAACCGGCATATAATAGCGCGGCAAAAGCACCGGCACATAAAAAAGGCCCAAACGGTATAGCGTCCTGTTTATTTTTAACACCGGTTATCATTAACAATATACTTATAATTCCGCCGCTAATAAAAGAAAGCAATAAAAATATAACGGTATCTTCAAAACCAAGCCATAAGCCTGCCGCTGCGCTCAGCTTAACATCCCCTCCGCCCATTCCGCCGCGGCTGATTAAAAAAATTGCCAGCATTATGGCAAAGCCAAAAACAGAACCGAATAATCCGTTAAGCAAACCTCCCGGCAAATACAAACAGCTGTAAATAAGCCCGCCTGCTGCAAGTATAAGCACTAAGCCGTCAGGTATAATTTGCAATTCGTAATCAATTAAACTTATTAAAATAACTGCGCAGCAAAATATAAAAAGCAGCAGCAATTTAAACCCGAACTCTGTCTGCATGCCGCATAAAACAAAAGCCCAACCAGTTAAAACTTCTATAAATAAATGGTTGATGCCATAATTAACTCCGCAATAGCGGCAGCGTCCTTTCAAAAATAAATAACTTAAAACGGGAATAAGCTCTGTTACCGTCAGTTTCTTCCCACAGAAATCACAGGCTGACCTGCCAACAACAACGGATCGCCCACGCGGCAGACGGCAGGCACATAAGTTTAAAAAACTTCCAAGTGCACTGCCTGTAAAAAAATAAAAAAGCAGCCAGTAAAACATATTTTTTCAATCACCATAAGTTTAATTTTTTTACTTTAAAGAAAGCGCAACCCTGATATTATAGCAAAAAAATAACAGCAGATGCAAGAAGCATCCGCTGTTATGCAAATTTTAAATTTTAAATTTTTTATTTACCGGTACGTCCGCGTTTTGTAAACGGTTTGCCTTCTTTGCAGAGCGGGCAGTCGTTCGGGTCATAAGTGGGAACGTCCAGATGCAGCAATGCTTCAGTGCGCATGCCAAAATCAACTTTGCCGCCGCTGCGGTCTACCAAAAGGCCAATGCCTACCGGAACGCCGCCGTGTGCTTTAACAACATCCAGCACTTCTTTTACGCTGCCGCCGGTAGTAACAATATCTTCAACAATCAATACGCGGGTACCTTCCGGAATCTGGAAGCCGCGTTTCAAAGTCATTTTGCCGTTTTCACGTTCGGTAAAAATAGCGCGGGTGCCAAGAGCCTTGCCTACTTCATGTGCAAGCAGAATGCCGCCGGTCATAGGGCCGATAACAAGCTCCACATTATCGGCTGCATAGCGTTCTGCCAGTTCCTGGCAAAGCATTTCCGTATATTTGGGATGCTGCAGCACATTGAATTTTTCAACGTACATCGGGCTGTGCAAACCGCTGGTCAGTAAAAAATGTCCATGCAGCACGGCCTGGGTTTCTTCCAATAATTGCATTACTTCTTTTTCCTGCATCATAAGTTTATACACCTCTTATTTCTGCTGCAATGCTTTGTGCCGCAGCTTTTTTATCTTCAGCTTTCGTAATTGGCCTGCCAACTACGATATGGGTGGAACCGTTTTTAAGCGCGCCGGACGGCGTGGCAATTCTGCTCTGGTCATTAACATCGCTGCCTGCCGGACGGATTCCCGGTGTAACAATTAAAAAGCCTTCACCGCACGCTTCGCGGATAGACGCTGCTTCCTGCGGAGAAGCAACAACGCCGTCCATACCGGCTTCTTTGGCAAGTTTCGCCAAAGCGATTACCTGTTCGGCAATGCCTGTTTTGTAATTAAGGTCAGCATACTGTTCCTCGTTAATGCTGGTAAGAATTGTTACGGCAATCAGTTTAGGAGCAGGCCTGCCAAGTTCAGCAGCTTTGGCATGCACGGCTTTTACAGCTTCCAGCATCATTTTTTTGCCGCCAATGGCATGTACATTCATCATATCTGCGCCAAGTTCCGTAAGCACAGCCAGTGCGCTGGCAACAGTGTTGGGAATATCATGCAGTTTTAAATCCAAAAATACTTTTTTGTTATGTTCTTTTAAAAAGCGGATGATTTCACTGCCTGCGGCATAGTAAAGTTCCATGCCTACTTTATAATGGCATACGGAATCGCCAAGTTCTTCCACGCAGGCTTTTGCCAAATTAGCAGTCGGGAAATCAAGCGCAACTATTAATCTTTCATCACTTTGCATAGCTTACTCCTTCCTGCCGCTGCGCAGGGCAAAGCTGCCTTCCGGCAGAGCCGCGCCAATCATATCGGTAAGTTTGTTGTAGCCGTGGCGGTTCATATAGTCCAAAATGCCGTGGCTGATGGTTTCGGCAATGCAGGGATTGCGGAAATTAGCCGTACCTACTGCAATGGCACTTGCACCGCAGAGGAAAAATTCCACGGCGTCTTCGGCTGTTTCAATACCGCCCATGCCGATAATCGGCACATGCACCTTCTGCGCTACTTCGTAACACATGCGTACTGCAACCGGGCGTACTGCCGGGCCGCTTAAACCGCCGGTAATATTGCCAAGTACAGGGCGCTGGCGTTCAATGTCAATTTTCATGCCGATAAGCGTATTAATTAACGAAATTGCATCAGTACCTGCATTTTCAACTGCCAGTGCCATTTCCGTAATGCTGGTTACATTAGGAGAAAGTTTGGTAATAACAGTTTTGGTAAAATGTTTTTTTACCTGTTCTACAACGGCAGCAGCACTGTCAGGGCATGTGCCGAAAGCAATGCCGCCCTGTTTAACGTTCGGGCAGGAAATATTAATTTCTACCGCGTCTACGCCGTCAACATCAAGCTTATGAGCAAGTTCGCCGTATTCTTCGGGAGAAGAAGCCGCAATATTTACAATTACGGGCACATCATATTTGCGCAGTTTAGGCAGTGTTTCATTCAAAAAGTAATCGCTGCCGGGGTTTTCCAAACCTACGCAGTTAAGCATGCCGGAAGGTGTTTCAACAGCACGCTGGCCTTTATTGCCTTCGCGCGGCAGAAGCGTTGTGCCTTTTACGCATACTGCCCCAACTTTTTCCAAATCTAAAAAGTCGGTAAATTCAAGGCCAAAGCCAAAAGTACCGGAAGCGGTGGTAACCGGAGTCTGCATTTTCAAACCGGCAATGTCAACTGCCAGCCGTCCGTCATACAATTTTGCGCTTACCATTCTCCCACCTCCTCAGCCCAGAATACAGGGCCGTCAGTGCAAACCTTAAGGCGTTTGCCAATGCCGCTGCAAGAGCAGGACAGGCATGCGCCAAGACCGCAGGCCATATATTTTTCAAGTGAAACCTGGCATTTAACGCCGTATTTTTCAGCTGCTTCCGCAACTGCTTTCATCATCGGCACAGGGCCGCATACATACAGCGCATCATATCTGCCGCTGGCAAGAAGTTCCGGCAGTACGGCCATAACCGTCCCTTTGGTACCGCAGCTTCCGTCATCTGTCGTCAGGTGCATTACCGGGCAGTATTCTTCATAGAGTTTTGTCCAGAACAATTCGTCGGCACAGCGCCCGCCCATAACAATTTCCGCTTTGCCTTTGCCAAAAGCAGAAGCAAGGAACAAAAGCGGTGCAAGGCCAAGGCCGCCGCCGACAATGAGCGGATGCTGCGCGTTCATATCGAAACCGCGCCCAAGCGGGCCGACAATGCTTAATTTATCGCCGCTGCAATATTCTGCCAGCAGTTTAGTAGCTTCTCCGATAATGCGGTAAATCATGGTAATGGTGCCTTCTTTTTTATTAACGGCAGCAACGCCAAAAGGACGGCGCAGAAGCGGCGCAGTGCAGTTAAATACCTGCACGTTTACAAACTGCCCCGGAACGGCAAGTTCTGCCAGTTCCGGTGCATAAACTTCTATTAATTTTGTTGAATTGTTTAAAACATGCTGCCCAATAACTTTAGCTTCAACTATTTTCTTAGGCATTTATCAGCCCTCCCAGGAAAGGTCCTGCAAAGCAACAATACTTACTACACGGCGGCGGCGCATAGCGCTCATTACATGCTGCAGTTCGCGTGCCGTATCAAGGGATGTCAGGCAGGCGATGGCATGCTCAACCGTCGAGCGGCGGATTTTAAAGCCGTCGCGTTCAGCATCACGGCCATGGTTGGTTGTATTGATAACCATACTGATATGGCCTTCTTTAATTTCGTCAAGAATATTCGGGCTGCCTTCGCTTACTTTGGTTGCAACCCTTACTTTTACGCCGTGGTTGTTCAGATATTCCGCGGTGCCGCCGGTTGCTACAATTTCATAACCAAGGTCTGCAAAACCGGCTGCAATTTCGCAGGCTTCTTCTTTATCCATATCGGCTACGGTAATAAGAATAGCACCTTCGTGCGGCACATTGATACCGGCAGCAATGCAGGCTTTATACAGTGCGCGCGAATACTGGTAGTCGATAGCCATTACTTCACCGGTAGATTTCATTTCAGGCCCAAGGGTAATATCAACATTGCTCATCTTGTTGAAGGAGAATACCGGTGCTTTAACTGCATAGTAATCCGGGAAGAGCTGCAGGCCCGGGCGGTAACCCTGTTCGCGGATGCTCTGCCCCATTGCGCATTTGGTTGCAACGTCAACCATCTGAATGGTGGTAACTTTGCTGAGGAAAGGCACGGTACGGGAAGAACGCGGGTTAACTTCGATAACGAACACTTCGTTATTGCGTACAATGTACTGAATGTTAATCATGCCGTGTACTTCAAGGCCGATGGAAATTCTGTTGGTGTAATCAATAATGGTTTTAATAACCGATTCTGCCAGCGTGCGCGGAGGATATACGGCAATGGAGTCGCCGGAGTGTACGCCTGCGCGTTCGATATGTTCCATAATGCCGGGAATCAGTACATCCTTGCCGTCGCAGATAGCATCAACTTCAACCTCGGTGCCTTGCAGATAGTGGTCAACAAGTACCGGATGTTCGTGCGAAGCCTTAACGGCGTTTGTCATGTAGTATTTCAGTTCATCGTCGTTATAAACAATTTCCATAGCACGGCCGCCGAGTACATAGGACGGGCGCACCATTACCGGGTACCCAACGTCGGCAGCTGCCTTCAGAGCGCCTTCGGTATCGAATACGGTATGTCCTTTCGGGCGCGGAATGTTGCAGGAGGTTAGAAGTTCATCAAAACGTTCGCGGTCTTCGGCGCGGTCAATGCTTTCCACGCTGCTGCCCAAAATTTTAATGCCTGCTTTTTCCAGCGGACCGGCAAGATTAATTGCCGTCTGTCCGCCGAACTGCACAATAACGCCTTCCGGTTTTTCTTTATCGAGAATGTTCAGTACGTCCTCAATCGTCAGCGGCTCAAAATACAGGCGGTCGCTGGTATCAAAGTCCGTACTTACTGTTTCAGGGTTATTATTGATAATAATGGTTTCGTAGCCGAGCTCTTTCAGCGCCCATACAGAGTGAACGGAGCAGTAGTCAAATTCTACGCCCTGGCCGATACGGATCGGGCCGCTGCCAAGTACGGCAACTTTCTTTTTATCGCTTACTTCAACTTCGTCTTCTTCGGCATAAGTGGAATAATAGTACGGAGTTGCGGCTTCAAATTCTGCGGCGCAGGTATCAACCATCTTATAGGTTGGAATAATACCCCAGCCTTTGCGCATTTCACGCACTTCCTGCCATGTTTTGCCAATATAGCCTGCAATGGTAACATCCGCAAAGCCTTTTTTCTTGGCGGCAAGCATTAATTCTGCCGTCATGGGTTCGGTTTTAATGCGTTTTTCCATCTCAACAATGTTCATTACTTTTTGCAGGAACCATTTGTCGATTTTGGTAATATCGTGTACTTCGTCAATCGTTACGCCGCGGCGGAATGCTTCGGCAATAACAAACAGACGCTGGTCATCAATCAGATGAATACGCTCGCGCACTTCTTCATCACTCAGTGTTTTCAGTTCCGGCATTTCAAGGTGAATAAGGCCAATTTCCAAAGAGCGTACAGCTTTTAAAAGCGCTGCTTCCAGATTTCTTTCAATGGCCATTACTTCGCCGGTAGCTTTCATCTGCGTGCCGAGAGTACGGTCTGCGGTAACGAATTTATCAAACGGCCAGCGCGGGAATTTTAAAACAACATAGTCCAGCGAAGGCTCGAAGCATGCCGTGGTTTTTTGGGTAACGGCATTCTGAATTTCATCCAGTGTGTAACCAACGGCAATTTTGGTTGCCACTTTAGCAATGGGATAACCGGTAGCCTTGGAAGCAAGCGCCGAAGAACGGCTTACACGCGGGTTAACTTCGATTACATAATAACGGTAGGAATTCGGGTCGAGCGCAAGCTGTACGTTGCAGGCGCCGCGTACGCCGAGTTCGCGTACAATATCGATAGAAGCCTGACGCAGCATCTGTACTTCATGGTCGCTCAAGGTCTGTGCCGGTGCGGCAACAACGGAGTCGCCTGTATGCACGCCAACCGGGTCAAGGTTTTCCATGGAGCAAACGGTAATGCAGTTATCGTCAGCGTCGCGCAGAACTTCATATTCAATTTCTTTCCAGCCGGCAACACTGCGTTCAATCAAGGCCTGGCCGATAAGGCTGTACAAAAGGCCCTTGCTTACAATATCGTCAAGTTCTTCATCGTTGTTAGCAATGCCGCCGCCGGTGCCGCCCAAAGTATATGCCGGGCGTACAATAAGCGGATAACCAACTTCACGCGCAAATTCCTTAGCTGCGGAAACGGTTTCAACAATTGTGCTTTCCGGAATCGGCTGGTTGATTTTTTCCATCGTTTCCTTAAACAGTTCACGGTCTTCCGCACGTTTAATGCTTTCAATCTGGGTACCCAGAAGTTTAACATTATATTCGCGCAAAATACCCTGTTTATCAAGGTCAATGGCAAGGTTCAGGCCAACCTGCCCGCCCAAAGTTGCCAAAAGCGCATCAGGGCGTTCGCGTTTAATAACGCTTTCCAAAAATTCCACATTAACAGGTTCAACATAAACACGGTCGGCAATATGCACGTCCGTCATAATAGTAGCCGGGTTGCTGTTTACCAGTACAACCTCAAGCCCTTCTTCTTTTAATGCGCGGCAGGCCTGTGTACCGGAATAGTCAAATTCTGCCGCCTGCCCGATAATAATCGGGCCGGAACCGATAACCAGTACTTTTTTTACATTTTGCAGTTTCGGCATATTAGCGGCCTCCCATCATTTTAATAAAACGTTCAAACAAATATTCGTGACCGCCAGGCCCCGGGCTTGCTTCCGGATGGTACTGTACTGTAAAGGTCGGGTGGTCAAGATAACGCACGCCTTCAATCGTATGGTCGTTCAGCGAAATATTTGTAACTTCAATATTTTTGCCTTCCAGAGATTTTTCATCAACGGCATAACCGTGATTCTGGGAAGTAATCATAACTTTATGTTCAAGCAAATCCTTAACAGGATGATTAATGCCGCGGTGGCCGAATTTCATTTTGTATGTATCGGCACCATTTGCCAGCGCCATCAGCTGATGGCCGAGGCAGATACCGAAAATCGGGCGTTTGCCGATAAATTTTTTAACTTCTTCGATAACGGAAGTCAAATCCTTCGGGTCCCCGGGGCCGTTGGAAAGGAAGATGCCGTCCGGCTGGGAAGCAAGAACTTCCTGCGCACTTGTAAACGCCGGGAACACGGTAAGGCGGCAGCCGAAGCTTGCCAGATAGTTAAGGATGTTCTGCTTAATGCCGTAATCCATAACAGCTACATGGTATTTGCCTTCGCCCATCGTATAAATTTCCGGAGTTGTAACTTTGGCGACCTGATCATGAACTTCCGGCAGCGCCAGCAGTTTGTCAACTTCTTCCTGCGGCATTTCGTCCGGAACGATAACGCCCTGCAAAACGCCGTAGTTTCTCAGCTTTCTGGTAATGGCACGCGTATCTACGCCAACCAGTACCGGAACATCCTGTTCGTCAAGAAAATCTTCCAGAGATTTTTCGTTTTTCCAGTTGCTCGGGTGGTCGCACAGCTCGCTGATAACATAACCCTGGAAGAAGCACCTTCTCCCCTGGTTAAAATCTTTATTGATACCGTAATTGCCTACCAAAGGATAAGTCATTACAACAATCTGGTCGCAAAACGAGGGGTCAGTCAAAGTTTCCTGATAACCGCTCATGCCCGTTGTAAAAACAACTTCGCCGACAGCATTGCGTTTGCCGTACAAAGTACCTCTGTAAACGCTGCCGTCTTTTAAAACAAGTTTACCCTTTCTGCCTATTTGCCGCATACTACACCATCTCTCATAACAAATTTACCTGCTACCATAGTGGCAACGGCTTTGCCTTTGCAATGTTTTCCATTGAAAGGTGTTACGTTGCCGCGTGTATAAAATTTCGTATTATCAACTGTCCATTCCTTGTTAAGGTCGATAACAGTTACATCCGCCGGAGAGCCAACTTTTAAACTTCCAGCATTTAATGCAAAAATATGCGCAGGCGCTGTACTCATTTTATCAATAATTTCATTAATTGTGAAGAGCCCTGTATGATAAAGTTCGGTTAAAATTACACCTAAAGAAGTTTCAAGTCCAGTAAAACCATTCGGTGCATAACGGAACTCAACATCTTTTTCTTCCGGTGCGTGCGGAGCATGGTCCGTAACGATAGCGTCTGCAGTACCGTCTTTCAATGCCTGGCGGCATGCTTCCACGTGGTCCATGCTGCGCAGCGGCGGCGAAACTCTTGTAGCCGTACTGTATGTGCTGCATGCTTCATCAGTTAAAGTCAGGTGGTGAACGGTAACTTCACAGGTTACATTTACTCCCCTTGCCTTGGCGCGGCGGATAATATCAAGCGCGCCTTTGGAAGCAACATGCGCAATATGTACATGCGCACCGGTGTATTCGGAAATTATGCAGTCACGCGCAACAGCGATATCTTCAGAAATATACGGAATGCCGGGCACGCCGATGCGTGCGGAAACAGCGCCTTCATGCATATAGCCTTCGTGGTTAAGTTCTTCTTCGATAGAATGGGAAATCAAAACTTTATCAAAAGCACTTACATATCTTGCAGCCAGTAAAAACAGGCGGCTGCTTTCTACATAATGGCCATCGTCGCTGAAAGCCATAGCACCTTTTTCTGCCATATCACCAAGTTCTGCCAGTTCCTTGCCCTGTTCGCCCTTGCTGATGGCGCCGATAACTTCTACATTTACATAACCTTCGCGGGCAGCGCGTTCTTTAATGCCGCTGACGATAATGCTGTTATCTACAACCGGTTTGGTGTTAGGCATGCAGGCAATGGTTGTTACGCCGCCTGCTGCTGCTGCCATGGTGCCGGTAACAATATCTTCTTTTGCTTCAAGGCCCGGCTCACGCAGATGCGTATGTACATCAACAAGCCCAGGAGCAACCACAAGGCCGGAAGCATCATAAACTTCATCGGCAGCTGCTTCGATATTTTTATCAATTGCAGCAACAACGCCGTCTTCAATAAGCACGTCCATTACTGCATCAAGATTTTGCGAAGGGTCAACCACACGTCCGTTTTTAATTAATGTTTTCAATTTGTTTCCCTCCTGTCAGCGTTAAGAACAGCAATGCCATACGCACGGCAACGCCGTTTTGTACTTCGTCCCTGATTTTGGCGTTGTCGCAGTAACCAACATCCCAGGAAATTTCAAGGCCGCGGTTCATCGGGCCCGGATGCAGCACGGTTACATCAGGTTTGGCCAGTGCCAGGCGTTTTTCGTTAATGCCAAAAATTCTTGCATATTCGCGTGCAGACGGGAACAAACCTTTCTGCTGGCGTTCAAGCTGAATACGCAGAATATCAATAACATCCGCGCCTTCAATAGCATCTTCAACACGTTTATGCACTTTTACACCAAGTGCTTCAATATCGTGCGGAATTAAAGTCATCGGGCCTGCAACATGTACTTCCGCTCCCAGTTTCGTCCATGCAGCAATGTTGGTGCGTGCAACACGGCTGTATAAAATATCGCCGACAATTGCCATTTTAAGGCCTTTAAAATCTTTGCCCTGCTCACGGATGGTAAACATATCAAGCAGCCCCTGAGACGGATGTGCATGGGCACCGTCACCGGCGTTGATGATGACAGCTTTGGAAACATCGGCAGCATAGGCTGCGGCACCTTCGATAGGATGGCGCATTACAATGGCATCACATGCCATGGACTGTACGGTAAGTATTGTGTCGCGCAGGCATTCACCCTTTACAACACTGGAGCTTGAAGTAGTAATGTTTACAACATCAGCGCCAAGATATTTTCCTGCCAGTTCAAAAGAAGTGCGGGTTCTCGTACTTGGTTCATAGAACAAGTTGATGATAGATTTGCCACGCAGCGAAGGAACCTTTTTAATATCACGCTTCATAATTCTTTTCATCTCGGCTGCGGTTTTAAGGATGAGTTCGTATTCCTCAACGGAAAGCGAATCCAAATCCAGTATATCCCGTCCGCCGAGAGAAACTGTTGCTTTTGCCATTGCAGAAACCTCCTGTTTGTTAATTTAAGCATAACTTGCGGGCTAAAGCCGCTTACTTACAAAAATAAAAGCCTTCCGGTCCCCATGAGGATAGGAAGGCTTGTAGTACAAGTTACCTAAAAGTCTACCTTACAGTCTCACAGGACCGATTTAAAGGTAAGTTTTATGTTGTTATTATTGTAACACTTTACGGCAGCGTAAGTCAAATTTTTTACGTGTAAAATTCATTTTAAAATTATGAATTTTACGGTAAACGGCAAAATTTCAGTTTATTTGACTTTTTGCGCACTTTTGCTATAATATTTATAGAAATACAAATGGCTGCCGATAGACGGTCAGCCCCTAATTATATTGAATTACTAAAAAGTAAGTCGCCACAATTTTAGCAGGGCTGTGGCGGCTTACTTGTTTTTATAGCGTCGTTCTCTCCCAAGGGCATAGCCAAAGGAAAAGATTGTTACAGTGTAACCTATTACGGTTAACAATTCAATAACATTCATGCTATCCCCTCCTTCATAGTATTTCCGGCTTATGACGGATTTCTATTTTATCGGAGGGTCACAGTCCCTCCGCGGGGAGGGCTAACCGCCTACCGTTTAATGGCAGCACATTTGCTTTATTATGATAACAGAAAAATATAAACCTGTAAAGATAGCAAACAGGCTTTCACCTAAAATATAGGTAAAAGCCTGTTTATTTATTTCTTATCGGTTACACCCTTACCGTTTACGATAAGTGAAATTGAAGGCTGGCTGATGTTGAACAAATTGCCGAGGAAGATTTGTGATATTCCTTCTTCCTTATATAAGCGTAAAATTTCGGCGTTGCGTTCCGCGCGGGTTTTAAAGGGGTTAATTTGTATTTCTTCGTGGTCGACTTTATAGCCATAATCGCGCACAACGATAATTTTGCGGGTGTTGTCGGTGTTTCGCACCTTTATTTCCCATGTCTGGATTCCGCTTTTGCTGCGAGGATTATATAAACAAAATTCTGTTTCGGCGTTACCGCATATTTGTTTTAAAAATTTGGGGTTTAGTTCATTATTCATATTTATTATCTCATTTACTTTTTCGTCTTTGCAGGTATTTTAATATTACTAATTTAGTTCTTTTACTCATGTTCATTCTTTGTAACCAAAGAACGAACCAAGAAAGTTCCGCGGCTAGGCGGATTTTCCCGCTGCGCCGCTGACACGTCTTGCTACGCAACTATTGGCATAACAGCTACAAAAATACGAAATTCGCTTCGCTCAGGTTCGATTTTTGCAGTTGTTCTTTAGTAAATGTTGCTAAAATCCGATGCCGCGTGTTGCCGTGCGTCGTACTTTACTACTTCTTTTGATTGATTAGCACACATCGTAAGATAGCAGGCTGCTGAAAAGTTCGGTAACAGTGTAAGCAAAACAAAAAAGCAGCCATAGTACGAATATGGGCGAAGCGCGGCATTAAAAATTTAGCGGCATTGATAAAGAGCAATAAAAATTTCCCGGTGTCTGAGCGCAGCGAGTTCCGTGGAAATTTTTATTGGTTGCAGCGGGACGCGTGCGGATTTTTTGCGCAGGCAACAAAATCCGTAAATTTTTGCTAGCCGCGGGAGTTTTCTTGCTTCGTTCTTTTGCTCCGTCAAAAGAATGAAGATGAATGAGTAAGTAAAAATTAAAAAGCACTATCCAACATACAAAGACGCTCTCTAAATTTAATCAAAATAAAATTTATAACTTAATATTATTACTCGTTTAAAACAAAAGGGAGCTTTTGCTCCCTTTTGTTATTTAATTAGAACGTCCACTGTACACCTGCGTTAATCTGGTAGGTTTCGTCGTTGTCGTTGCCGAAGGATTTTTCAAAATCCATAAATGCATAGCTGTTATTGCTCAATGCCGTTGCAAAACCAAAGCCTACATCATACCATGTGCCTTTGTTTTCGTATTCCTCACGCAAAGTGCCGGTAATATCCGTCGCCGTTATATCCTGGTCGCCCAAAAATTCGTGCAGCAGGTCGGCTTTAATGTAAACAGTGCTGTTTTCGTTAAGGTCACGCCCAAGGCGGAAGCCAGCGCGGCCGATTAAGCTGTTAATGCCGTCAAGGCTTACTTTGGTGTCCTGGCTTGTTACATAATCCGCACCCGTTACGCGCGCAAATTGCAGCTGTGCCTGCGGCTCAAAGTACCAGCCGCCGCCCATGTCGTTCTTTTTGCCGTATTCCGCGCTCGCGCTGAACACATTGTTGCTGTAATCGCCGGTAATTTTTTCGCCGGTTGTACGTGCCATGATATCAAAATCGTTTTCAAGGTGTCCCCATTTTAACACATAATCGGTGTAATGGCCTTTATCGCCCAGCCAGGTATCATACAGCCACAGGCCATAGCGTTTTACATCGCCGTCGCCCGCAATGCCGGTGTATTCTGCCTTGCCGTCCATGTAGTCAATAGCCATGCCCACGCGGCGTTCACCGTTGTCGCAGTCCTGCTTAACGTCGTAGCCCATTTCATACATGGTGTTCTGGCTGCGGAAGGCGTCGTCCTTACCAATTCTGTCGTGGCGGATACGCACCCACATGCCCTGTTCGTCTTCCGGGCTAATGTAGCGTGCTTCGCCAAGGCGTTTATTCAACCTGTCCATATAAATAGCGTTGTTATAGTTTACCTTGCTCATGTTGATGATGGTTTTGCCTGCGTCACTTACCTTATCGCCGGAGCTGTCTTTAGCCAGCAGCCAGTTGGTAGCATCTGCATAATTTTCATCAACATACTCGTCGCCCGGTTTTACTTCGTCAAATTTAGTGCCACCATTATAGCCTTCATTTTCTTTTTTGCTATCATTTACATCATATTTTTCGCTTTTAATAACAAACGCATTATTCATTACGCCGTTATCTGCAAGCATAATGCCGTTTTTGGCATTTTCATAGCTGCCAAAATTATAATCGCCGCTAAAGGTCAAACCTGCAGAATTTACCGTTGCAAAACGCAGGCTGTCACCGTCTTTTAAATTTTCCAAACCGTTAATGCTGTTAATCCACAGTTTCTGCTCTCCACCTGCATTACCTTTAATAAACAGCATATCACTAACGCTGTGTTCGGTATCCAAATCCATTACAAAGGTATGGCTGCCTTCAAGGTCGCCAATATGTACCGCATGCGATGTATCGTCAGCACCGCCGTTACGCATATCAATAACGCCGCCGGTACCTTCAAGTTTTGTAAGCCAGCTTTGCCCGGTTACATCCCATTTTGCACCTTCGGCAAGGTTTACTTTTACAGTACCGCTGGCAGCAATTTCATGGCTGAATTTGGGGTTAAAAAATCCGCTCTCCACCTGTTCTTTCAAATCAGCGTCCTGATAATCGTCCGCACGGCCTGTCCACGTACTGCCGCTTGTTAAGTTAATGCTTAATTTGCCGCCGTTGGCGGAAAGCGCATCACCGGTTAATTTAAGCGTGCCAGCATTATTACGGGTGCTTAAAGTGCTGATGCCGTCTGCATTGCCGATTGTAATATTGCCGCCGTAACCACTGATAATATCACCTTTAATCTCACTACCTGCACCATTTTGATAATTTAAATTTACTGTATTTATGCCGTTTTCTCCAACAACAGGCAGTTTACCATCTTCGCCTAGTTTCCAACCTTCCGTGCCTGCCACAACGGCAATTTCCTGCCCGCCGGTAGTGCTGATAGTTGTTTTGCCGTTAATAGTGATATTGCCGCCATTGGTAGACCAAATGCCATAAATTTTATTATTACTTTCTTTGGCATTATTATTTTTTGAAATTACATCTATTTCAGCACCATTTTCTATATTAATCAACGCATTATCAGATTTTATACCAATATTTTCAGCCATATAGTTTTCATTCTTGCCATCAATTTCTGTCTGAATTACAACTTTATCTATACCTACAGCAGGCGTATCTTCCTTCGTTCCTTTAGCGTAAATACCATATGCATCAACACTAATATCCCCTATAGATTTAGTTGTAATTACTGCCTCACCAAGCATTTCTATTGATGTATCATTGTAAGCACTTACACCATAGGCCGCGGTCAATCCCTTTTCTGCACTTGCTATGCTGGTTATATTCGCACCTTTTAAAAGTATAGTAGCATTATTTGAACCTTGGTTATTAACACCACTTACTATATTCCCTCTTTCTGCATAAATTACTGTATATCCACTTGCAATTACGTTATTACTAGCTTGATTATAGATGCCAGCCAACGTTCCAGAAGATTCACCAGAAATGTTTATTTTTACATCTCCTAAATTATTTATAATATCTTTTTTTAAATTCTCAGATTCTAAATATTTTTTATTTATAATAATATTATCATCGCCATTATATCCTAAAATAACATTCCCCGCATTATTAATATTTTCCGTATAGATACCATAATCTGAACCATTTAATTCAATTAATTCATTATCTTTAATTATAACAGTTGATCCTGTCGGGTTTATAACATAAGGATAAAAACTGTTTTTATTAGTAATTTTAGTATTATTATCATTTGTAAAATCGTAAACAAAGGCTTCTACAGTATTTGCATTTTCATTATAATGAGTCTTTACTTCGTTATATGTATCATATGCCCCTTTACCCTTTAACAGGTCCAACATACTCTTTCGCCTGCGCCATGCCATACGGCAGCATTAACAGCACGCTTAACGTAACCGCCTTTGCTAAATTTTTCTTGGTCATCATAATCGCTCCTTTGCTTTTGGCATTTTATACAAATGCAGTTTATGTAAAACTATTTTATCACAAACTTCCCCCCCATCAAGACATTTTGGTTGGCGTATGTCAAACTTTTTCTGGTCTTGATTACTTTTCCCTACCGGTAGTGTACGTTGGCTGCGCAGTTCAGCGGCAATCCGCCTGTTTACGGCAGCGTGTTAAGTTATTTATGGCGTTTTTAAAAAATTGTTAAATTTTTTCGCCAAAGGGCTTGCCAAAATTTTTATTTTCAGTTACAATCATTTTCACGTCGCTTTTGCGTGGCCACAATTAAGCGGATAAAATTTTATTACAGGAGGCTTTTAATTTGAAAGCGAATAATCACTTTATTAACAACCCCCTGCCCAACGAGGCAAGCAAAACCGATTACGACAAGCAGGCGGAGCTTACCAAATCACTTGTTACCGCCGCGCAAAACGGCGACCGCAATGCGCTGGAAAGGCTGTGTATTTTTTATGAGCCTTTATTTAAAAAAGAGATGCGCAGGGAAATTTTTTATAACTCTATCGGTTATGAAGAAGGTTTAAGTTTAGCAAGGCTTAAATTTATAGAAATTGTTTTAAATTATAACGGTGCTGATTTTACGCATTTTGCCGGTTATGTCCGCTGCCGTATTCATTTCGCTTTGTATGATGAAATGAAAAAAGCGTGGAAACGTGAGAATAACGAAACCGCAATCCAGGTTGGCGATGATACCGATACGCCCGCCCTTGCCGATAACATGATTGAGCGCGAAGAACTCGCCATATTATTAAAACTGGCTTTAAAGAAATTGACCGAGAAACAAAGAAACACCATCAAAGCCTTATACTTTGACGGTTACAGCGGTAAGGAAATTGCCGCCAAACAAAAAATAACGCCTGCTATGGTTAGTAAAAACCATAAACAGGCGTTAAAAATTTTACGCAATAATATAGCGTAACGGACTTATAAAGATATAAAGTTTAACATTAAGCGGCCTTTTACCTACATTTGTAAGTAAAGGGCTGTTTTTTTATTTTAATTACAGTTCAATATTTTTAGCGTTGGCAAGGGTTTCTCTTGCTTCGGCAATAAGTTTTTCCATAACTTTCTTGCAGGGCAGAATTTCGTTAAGAGCATTCAGGCTCTGGCCTACAAGCACTGCGCCATGTTCAATGTCGCCGTCTACTGCACCCATGCGGTTGGTGCCGGTTGCAAAATCATTAAGTTCCTGCTGCGGAGCGCCAGCAACTTCTTTGGCAAGATATTCTTTGGTAAATTCGTTTTTCAGGCAGCGTACTGCGTTGTTGCGGCTGAAGCCGGTAACAGCGGAATCAGTGTCGGTAGCATCAATAATTGCCTGTTTAGCACGCGGATGAGTCGGGCATTCGGTGGTAAGAATAAAACGGGAGCCCATCTGTACACCGTCTGCACCCATCAGAAGTGCTGCTGCAATGCCGCGGCCGTCGGCAATGCCGCCTGCAACCAGTACAGGTACGTTTTTAACCAGAGGCAGTACGTTGGTCATCAGCGCCATAGTGGTCTGCTGGCCGATATGCCCGCCGCCTTCCATGCCTTCAATAACCATTGCGTCTACGCCAGCTGCTTCCACACGTTTTGCAAGTTTTACGTTCGGCACAACCGGAATAACCTTAATGCCTGCACTGTGCAGTTTTTCAATATGCGGCACCGGGTTGCCTGCGCCGAGAGTTACAAAAGCAACTTTTTCTTCGCATACAACTTCGATAATTTCGTTAACATTCGGTGCCATCAGCATTAAGTTTACGCCAAAAGGTTTATCGGTTAAGGTTTTGCATTTCTGGATTTCTGCTTTGGTCCATTCGGTGGTACGGCCGCCGGTAGCAATAATGCCTGCGCCGCCTGCATTGGAAACAGCCGCTGCAAGGTTAGCGTCGGAAGTCCACGCCATGCCGCCCTGGATAACAGGATATTTAATGCCTAAAAGTTCGGTAATTTTTGTTTTCATTATGTAAACACCTCTTATTCTTTTTTGTATACATTATACTATACTAAAGCAAATTTTACTATATGCACGCCCGCCTTAAATTTTTTTGCAGAAATACGCATACGGGCAGCTGTGGCAATAAGCTGTGCTGCATGCAAATTCCCGCTCATCTGTTTTAGCAAAAATGCTTTGCAGTTCGGCTGCAATTTCTTCAGGGTTAAAGCCTGCCGGCAGTTCAAAACTTACACAGCCGCGCAAAAAGTGTAGTTCAGCACTTTTAACAGGCAGGTTAAACATTTCTTCTGCCGCCAGCTTATATAAAGCCAGCTGATATTTATATCCTTTGGGAAACTCGTCCGGCACATGCCCTGTTTTATAATCAATAATGCTTAAACTGCCGTCAGAATTATAAATAATGTTATCTATAAAGCCGTAGCACTGCGCATTTATGCCGTATTTTGCAAGTACCGGCAGCGTAAAGCCATTTTCGTGCAGCTGTTTTATATTTAAACCGGGGTACAAACTGCTTTGCAGGTAGTTTGTAAGCAGCGTTTCTGCTTCGCTAAGGTCATAATCCTGTAAATTATTATCATAAGCAGCCTGCATTAAGGCTTTTTTTACATTACCGGCATATTTTTCCAGCGCTTCATGCACCAAAGTGCCAAAAGTTCTGGCATCAATTGCATTTTCACCGTTCAGCTGAGGCTCAACAGGCGGCATTTGCAAAATATAATGGTAATAAAAACTGCGCTGGCAGATATTATACTGCTGCAAAGATGAAGCCGAAAAACTTTGCTGCCAGGCTTTTCCGTATTCCGGCAGCGGCAGAGTATTGGCAATTACATCTTCAGCGATTAAACTTCCGGCATCTTCTTCCGCCTGCATTGCCTGCGGTAATATTTCCGCCGCGTCAACATCGGTAAAAATCATGCCTTCATAGCCGCTTAATATATTTTTCAAATTTTTAAACCATGAGCCTTTATCACCTTTGGTTTTTGTAACGCCAGACAAAATCAGCCTGTCTTTTGCACGCGTTGCCGCCACATAAAACTGGCGTTCCTTTTCTGCCTTGTCAAGTTCACTGTTTAAGGCTTTTATTTCTTTAAAAACGCTGCTTTCCTGCAAGTTTCCGTTAACATCAACTTTAATGCCAAGACCTATGTTTTTATTAAAATTTATTTGCGTGCTGCCGCTGCCAACACCTGTATCAAGTGCAGGTAAAATAACGGTTGGAAACTCAAGCCCTTTTGATTTATGGATAGTCATAATTTTTACGGCTTCCTGTGCATTACCGGCAACAGCAGCCGCTTCACGCGCATTAAGCGCTCGCAGGCGTTTTATGTTATCAAGGTATTCACGCAGCCCACCCTGCCTGTGCAGGCAAAATTCAGCGGCAAGAGCAAATAATTTCTTTAAATTGGCGTTTTTTTCTTCTCCACCCGGCTGTGCGGCAGTAACAGCATTAAGATTAAGAATCTGTTCGATAAAGCTGAATAAATCCGTAAGCGGCAGTGACATGGAAGCATCATAAATTTGTTTTAAAACGCTGCTGCAACGGTTTAATTTGCTTTTTTCCGTTTCGGCCAAATATTCCGGATATATTCCACTTTGCAGAATCTGCCATAAACTTTCATATTTATCTGCATTATCCTGTAATTCAAAGAACAAAGCAGTAAGCTTTTCGTCATCAACTGCAAAATATGGCGAACGCAAAACACCTGCCAGTTCCAAATTACGCCTGCTGTCGGCACAAACCGTCAGCAAATTGATAAAATCAATAATTTCCTGCCTTCCATAAAAGCCTTTGCCGTCAACAACATTGCAAGGTATTCCGCTGCAGTTCAGTGCATTTTCGTAATAATCAACCTTTGTCATGGCACGCAGTAAAATAACAATATCGCTGTATAAAACGCCTTCTTCATCATGCAAGGTTTTTATTTTCTGCGCAATAAAGGCAGCTTCCGCTTCGCGTGCATCCATCTGCGCCGTCTGCTCATCATGGTTTATTACAATAAGTTCCGGCAAAAGCGTACCTGAACGGTTGGCCCGCAGCGCTTCAAAAAACACATCCTGCGTTTCGTCAAGCCCCAACAAATCCGGGAAGGTTGCATTACAGAAATCAAGAATTTTATCCACCGTGCGGAAATTGTCATCCAAAACAATGTTTTTGCCTTTTTTAGCGGCAATATCTCTGCGCACACGTGCAAAAACATTAACATCGGCACCGCGGAAACGGTAAATTGATTGTTTGGGGTCGCCAACAACGAACAGCTTATTGCCGTTCAAACTGTCCTTATCGTCGCCGCATAAAAGGTATATAATCTCGCGCTGGCGCTCATTGGTATCCTGAAATTCATCAACCATTATGTATTTAAAATTCTGCTGGTATTTATGCCGTGTTTCCTGTGAATCAAGCAAAAGTTTCAAGGCAAGGCTTTCCAAATCATCAAAACCGATTAAATTAAGTTCTTCCTGCTTTGCCAGCACAAATTTACGGCAGCTGCGCAAAACATTATGCCATACAGTAACCAGTTCTGCTGCACGGGCATCAATAACAGCCTGGTATAGTTTTTTCAGTGCTTCTTTAGCTTCGGCAACAACTGCTTTATCTTTAGCTTGCATGGTAAGCACGCCAATATATTGGTTTAGCACCGCTCGGCTTTCTTCAGTTTCATATTTCTGAATTGCCTCAATAACCAAATGGCGGTTTTCCTTTAAATTCTGCAATTTGGGATACTGCTTGGTTGTTTTCTTGATAACACCGTCCATACCTGCAATAAGCTCATCAACAAGTGCGGTAAGCTCTGCCTGCAATTCCGGCGCACAATCTGCACTTTTTTTATACGGCTCTGCCGGATTTTCAATTTTCAAAACTTCATCGGCAATACTATAAATACTCAGCAGCTGGCTTTTAACGCCATCAATTCCGTAATTGCGGATAAGTTCTTCCATACCGATATCATTTTCTGCAATCGCTTTTTTAATAAAACCAGTGATATTAGCTTCCAAAAATTCCTGCATATCATTTTCTTCCGCAACATTAAAAGAAGGGTCGAGCCCTGTTTCTACCGGGTTTTCTTTTAATATGCCGTTGCAGAAACCATGAATTGTGCTGATGCGGGCCTGGTCAAAACGCTGCCTGTGGTTATGCCAGAACTCTTTATTTACGGCATCCTCTTTTTCAAGTTCATACAGGCGTTTGCGTATGCGTTCCTTCATTTCTGCCGCAGCTTTGCGCGTAAAAGTTATTGCCAGTATTTCTTTTGGCTGCACAGCCTGCTGCGGATTTTTTATACCCTGGGCAAGAATGTTGATGAAACGCTCAACAAGTACTCTTGTTTTGCCGCTGCCCGCACCGGCAGATACGGAGACGTTGCAGTTAAGAGTATCAATGGCCGCTGCCTGATTTTCTGTAAAATTAAACATCTCCGTCTGCACCTCCATTGTTTTTTTCGTTGAAACGCCTGCAAATTTCACGCGCAGGGCAATATTCCGAACACTTTCTTTTTGCAGACGGCTTAAAATTGCCGCTGCGCACGGCTTTTATGTAACCGGTAATAAACTGCTTTGTTTCTTCAACAAAACTGTCCCATTCACCTACGGATTTTGCTTTAAAGAACGGCGGTTTATTTTTAGCATCAAAAACTATTCCTTTATCACGTTCGGAATTGCTAAAAGAAAAATAATCGCCACCCAAAACCGTTTTATCTTTTGTCAGCTGTTCAGCTGCCAGTAAATAAAGCGGCATCTGCAAATCCAAACCATCCTTTATATCTTTGGGGTCCGGTATTTTGCTGCGCTTGTAATCGGTAACAAATATTCTTTCGCCGTCAGCGTCAATGCGGTCAATACGTCCTTTAAAATTATAAACTGCACCGTCTTCATCACTTAAATTAAGCGGCAGCGATGTGCCCGGTCCAAAAGACATTTCCACATTTAAAGGCTTATATCCGTACCATGCTTTTGCATAATTGTATTCCGCTTTAACAAATTTAAGCAAACGCTTCAAAATATTTTCTTTCTGATAAGTTAAAAATACAGTGTCTTTCAATTTGCCGCTTTGCTCGTATTCCCTGCTTAAAGCATCAAAAATACGCCGCATTTCTTCACATAAAGTTTCCAGCGGATACTCTGCAAGGCTTTTATTTAAATACAAGCCTATAAACTGTGCTGCTGCGGCGTGCATAAGGCTTCCTTCGTCCGCAGCATTTATATCTTCATCCATTTCGGCATATTCTTCCTGCCGCCACAAATAACTTACCATAAATTTAAACGGGCAATCCGCATAAGTTTCAAGCCTTGAAGCACTGAAACTGCTGCCAATTTTCCGTGGGAGTTCAGACAGCAGCTCACTGCTTTGCAGTATGCCGCTGTAACGGTTAAAACAGCTTTCTCTTATATATTCAATGCTGCTGCGTTCAGCCCAGTTCTCAACAGCTTCCGCAAGCAGTTTATTATTTCTGTTTGCAAAAGCAAGATTTTCAAGCAGTTCGTCGCCCGATAAAGAAGCGTCAATATTAACCGGCGCACATTTTTCTGCTTTAAGAGAATTATCCGCAAAAGTATTTTGCAGCATTTCCACATACGCAGATGCGCCGCCGGAATCGTCACTGTACCAGCTTACAGTAAGGCTTTGCAGGGCTGCTGCTGCCGCAGCGGCAAAAAAGTATTTATCCTCGTTTAAACCGGCAATAGTACCGGGCAAATCTATACCAAGCGCTTCCATTGCCGCACGCTCATAATCGTTATAAATCCAGTTTTCAGTTTTGACTGACGGGAATTCACCTTCGCGCACGCCAAGCAGAAAAACATAAGGATAATAAACGCCCTGTATATTAGCGGCCTCTGTAATAAGCACGCCGTTCATATCGCCTTTTTGCAGAACAAGTTCAACACCTTGTACTGCTTCATATAAAATATCGGCAAAATCCTGCGCCGTTATTTTTTTGTTAAGCATGCCTCCGGCGGCGTAATCACTTTGCAGCAGCGATAAAATATCTTTTAATTTACCTGCAGCAAGAATATAGTTCTTTATTGCGTCATAACCGGCACTGCCGTTTTTATAGGCGCTGCCAAGTTTGGAAGCAATGTCCAGCTTTTCCAGAATATTTTCTGCCGCCGTGCAATATTCACTGATGCAGGCATTTTCGGGAACGGTTTTTATTAAATCCAGCAAACGGTTTAATTCCTGCTGTTCTTCATCTTTTAACACTTCCATGCCGTCAGCAACAAAACTGTCCTCCGATTGATAGAGTTTTTCTGTTTTTAAACGCAAAAGCAGCTCCGTGTCGAATTCAAACAGCATTTTTACTGCCTGACAACCCATAAGCGTGCATAAATTACCGGCTGCGGCTGCCGGTGCAGAATAAGCGGCGGTTTTAACAAGCAGATACATAAACTCCGTTAAAGGCTCATTATTCAGTTTTGCTGTCAGCGTCAAAGAAACTGGAATACCGTATTCATCACTTAAATTGCGCAGGCCGGCATAAAACGAAAAATCTCTCAGCAAAATAATAATTTCACTGCTTTTTATACCATTCTGCAAAAGCTTTTTAACGCTGCGCAGCACAGTGCGTATTTCCTGCTCACGGCTTGCGGCCTCCAGCAGCTTTATGCCGCTGCCGTAATATACGGCACTGCTTTCTTCTCCAAGATACTCCGTCAGTATTTTTAAGCAGTTTTCGCGTTCAGGCGGTTCCGGCAATAATTTTTCCATATCCAAAAAACGGCTTAAATCGGCAAAGGCATGTTCAGTTGCCGCAAAAATTTCCGGGCGCTTGGGGTCATACATTAACCCAACGTTTATATTGCAATGTTTTGTCAGTTCGCGCAGCAGTTCTATATGCAATCCGTCAAAACGGTAAAACTCGCTGAAATATAAATTTTCCCACGGAACAACCGGGTTATCTTTTAGCAGCACATAAACAGCAAGGCGGTACAAGCCTTCAACGTCAAACCAGTCTTCTTTTTTTAATTTCTGGCGGTAAGCCGTATAAACGGCGGCAATTTCGCGGTCTTTAAGCCCAAGTTTTCCCGGTCTGTCCCAACCGTTAAGCGCTTCGTAAATTTCTTCCATTTTAGCGCCGCTGCGCGATAACTGCCCAATAAGCGATGTTACCGCTTTAACAAAGCCTTTCTTTTCAACCAGAACGTTAAAATAATCAAGTTTATTATCGTGGGCATATTTTTGCAGAATTTCTTCGACAATAAGTTCCTGCGTGCGGCGTGAAATGCGCTGCAAACCGGCATAGCCGTTAGCGTTAAGCAAACCGGTTGCAACATCGTCAAAATTTTTTACGCGTACTGCGCCCTCTTTAAAAGCACGGCTTTGCAGCACGCCGCTGGGCAGAACCAAAAGCGAACTTTCCCAGCCTTTCTCTGCTATTTCATTAATAAAATATCCTCTGGCACTGCACCCCAGGGGGACATAGTAAAGTTTATTCATAAATATTTCTCCGATAGTTTTTCTTTTATTTTACCACAAAAACGTCTTTATCCAAAAAGTAAAATCAATTTATAATAGTGTATGCTATTTAAAGTTTTGTCGTTAACTTTATGTTAAATTTTATCAAGAATAATTTACATTTTCTTAAAAATGTAGTATTCTATATAAGAATTTTAAAATACCTATTAAATTAAGGGGGAATTTTTATTATGTCAGGTTTAGGTTTAATGATAGCGTTTGTTATCGCTATCATCGTTATGATTGTCGCTATCTCCAAGTACAAGATTCATCCGTTTTTGTCTATTATGACCGTATCTCTTGTTCTTGGCCTCGTTGCCGGTATTCCTCTGGTGGACACCAAAGTTGACGGCAAAACGGTTCAGGGCATTGCCACTGTTATCGGTTCCGGTTTCTCCGGCACATTTACAAGTATCGGTATCGTTATTATTTTAGGCGCCCTTATCGGCGGCATTTTGGAAATTACCGGTGCAGCCTTTAAGCTGGCAGACCTTATTATTAAACTTGTTGGCAAAAAGAACCCGGAACTCGCCATTGAACTTATGGGCTGGGTTGTTTCCATTCCTGTATTCTGCGATTCCGGCTTTGTAATTTTAAACCCTATCCGCAAAGCGCTGGTTAAACGTACTCTTGCGCCAAGCGTTGGCATGTCGGTAGCTTTAAGCGCCGGCCTTTATATCTCCCATGTATTTATTCCCCCTACACCGGGCCCTATTGCTGCGGCAAATACTTTGGGCATTGGCAACAACCTGCTGCTGGTTATCGGCATGGGCATGGTAGTTTCCATTTTCCCGCTTATTGCTGGTTACGCTTTCGTTAAATATATCGGCCCGAAAGTTAAAACTCCGGAAGACGTTAACGACGGCGAAGTTGTAAAAACTTATGAAGAAATTATGGCTTCCCACAAAAATATTCCGGGCGCGTTCATGTCCCTCGCTCCTATTATCATTCCTATTTTGTTAATGGCTTTGGGTTCCATTTCCAACATGGCTAAATGGACCGGCTTCTTCGCCGATGTATGTGTTTTCCTCGGCACACCTGTAATTGCACTGGCAGTAGGCGTCATCTTCGCTGTTGCCCAGCTTATCAGCTCCGGTAAAACCGGTGAATTTTACGAACTTACCAATGAAACCTTAAAAGTTTCCGGCCCTATTTTGTTTGTAACCGCTGCCGGCGGCGTACTCGGCAAAGTTATTGCTGTTTCCGGTATGGTACAATACATTACCGCCAACGCAGGCATTTTGGAAACTATCGGTATTTTCTTCCCGTTCCTTCTTTCTGCAATTCTTAAAACGGCTCAGGGTTCTTCTACCGTTGCCCTTACAACAACCGCAGGCATTGTTGCACCGCTCCTGGGCGTACTTGGCCTTGATACACCGATGCTTACCACCCTTACCGTTATGGCAATCGGCGCAGGCGCTATGGTAGTATCGCACGCTAATGACTCTTACTTCTGGGTTGTTACCAACTTCGGCGAAATGACTCCTGACCAGGGCTACAAAACTCAGACCGTCTGCACTTTTGTGCTTGGTGTATCTTCCATGCTGGGCATCTGGCTCTTGTCCCTGTTCTGCTGATTTAAGGAGTAATTTATGAAAAAAATCCTTTTAATACCCGATTCTTTTAAAGGCACAATGTCTTCCATGGAAATCTGCTCCATTATGGAAGAAAGCATACACCATCACTATCCGGAAGCTGAAGTTGTAAGCATTCCGGTTGCCGACGGCGGTGAAGGAAGCGTTGACGCCTTTTTGGAAGCACTGGGCGGCGAAAAAGTAAGCGTTAAAGCACAGGACCCTTACGGCCGCGAAATAAATTCTTTTTACGGAATTTTACCTGACGGCACTGCTGTAATTGAAATGGCAGCTGCGGCAGGGCTGCCGCTTGTCGGCGAAAACCGCCGTGCAGAAAAAACCACTACTTACGGCGTAGGCCAGCTTATTGAAGACGCTTTGCGCAACAAATGCAAAAAGCTTATTGTAGGCCTTGGCGGCAGCGCAACCAACGAAGGCGGCTGCGGTGCGGCAGCAGCTCTTGGCGTACGCTTCATCAACAGCAAAAATGAAAGCTTTGTCCCTGTCGGTGAAACCTTAAAAGATATTGCCGCTATTGACGCAAGCGGTATTAATCCGCTTCTGCGCGATATTCCTGTAATTACAATGTGTGATATTGATAACCCGCTCTGCGGGCCGCATGGGGCTTCCGCAGTTTTCGGACCGCAAAAGGGCGCTGACGAAGGTTGTATAAAAATGCTTGATGCCGGTCTTTATCACATGTCAGAAATCATTAAACGCGATTTGGATAAAGATGTGCTGAACCTGCCGGGCTCCGGCGCAGCAGGCGGCATGGGCGGCGGTATGGCGGCATTTTTTAACAGCACTTTACAGCCGGGCATAGAAACAGTGCTTGATACCGTTCATTTTAATAACCTGCTTGAAGGCGCAGACCTTATTATTTCAGGCGAAGGCAAAATTGATACCCAGTCCCTGCGCGGCAAAGTAGTTATTGGCGTTGCCCGCCGCGCTAAAAAATCATCCGTACCGCTTATTGCCGTTGTCGGCGATATCGGCAGCGATATTCAAAAAGCCTATGAGGAAGGCGTTACCGGAATTTTCAGCATTAACCGCGTTGCCCTCCCCTATGAACAGATTAAATTAAGGGCGAAAGATGATCTGCGGCTGACAATTGACAATATTATGTATTTTATGAAGCATATGCGCTAAAACAAAATAAAACTCCTGTTTGGCAAACTTAACTGCCAGGCAGGAGTTTTTCTTTTCATATTTTAATTAATCTTCGTAGCGGTCATCATCCCATCTGTCATCGTCGTCATCTTCCCAGCGATCGTCGTCCCATTTGTCGTCATCGTCGTCTTCATAACGGTCGTCGTCCCATCTGTCATCATCATCGTGTTCCCAGCGGTCATCGTCCCACCTGTCATCATCGTCGTCTTCCCAGCGGTCGTCGTCCCACCTGTCATCATCGTCATCATCCCAACGGTCGTCGTCCCATCTGTCATCATCGTCGTCATCCCAACGGTCATCGTCATGCCTGTCACGGCGTTCTTCACGTTCCCATCTGTCACGGTCTTTTTTGTAATTGCCGCGGCGTCCATTATCGTGACGCCATTTATCGTCATTGCCTCTGCCATTATCATGGTCAAAAGGGCTGTCCTTTCCGCTTGCCGCGCGCAGAATATCGTTTACAACACCAAACTCATTGCCGCCCGTATCAGCGGCAATAGCAGGCATTAATTTTTGTTCAGGTGCAGCTTCCGTTTCCGCTGCCCATAACGGGCTGATAAATGCTGCCATCAATAATGTACACAATACCTTTTTCATCATCCCTCACTCCTTAAAATTAAACAATATACCCTCTATAATAATTATACAAAAAGAAAACAATAACAGGCAACAATGCTTACAAACAATTTACAATTAAATTTTCGTTCTGCGCTTGTTTTTGCCATTATTTGTAATATCTGAAACATAAAGCGCCGCGTACAAGGTTTGAATCTGGCAAAATAATAATTAACTTTCACTTTTTAAAAATTTATAGTATTATGTAAATGCAGCTGACGCTGTAATACGTAAAAAGAAGGTATAGTATATGAAAACAAGAAAGGTTGTCATTATCGGTGCCGGGCATGTAGGCTCTCATGTAGCACTGGGCCTTATTCAATCCGGCGAAGCCGATGACATTGTTTTAATTGATATTTTAAAAGAAAAAGCAGCCGCACAGGCATTAGACCTTGACGACTGTGTAAGCGGAGCTTTATGCGGACATGACGCCGTTATACGCGCCGGTGAATACGAAGAACTTAACGATGCCGATATTATGGTTGTTGCGTTCGGGCGCAGCCGCAAACCCGGCGAAACACGCCTTGATATGTTCGATGATACCATCCGCATGGCAAACGAAGTAATCGGTCATTTAAAACAGGTTGATTTTAAAGGCATTATGATTAGTATTTCCAACCCTGCCGATATTATCTGTGAATACATCCGCCGCCAGATGAACTGGCAGACAAACCGCTGCTTCTGCACCGGCACCAGCCTGGAAACCTACCGCCTGCTGCGCGTGTTTTCTGCCGTTACCGGTTACAGCCGCCGTTCCATTCAGGCAATGTGCATGGGCGAACACGGCAACAGCAGCTTTATCGTATTTTCGCGCATATTTATTAACGGCACTCCGTTTTTGCAGATGCGCGAAAATACCCCAAGGCTTGCCGCACTTAACCTTGATGATTTGCAGGAACAGGTTAAACGCGCCGGTGATATTGAAGTTGACGGCAAGGGCTGTACCGAATTTGGCATTGCCAATGTTGCCGTAATGCTTATAAAAGCAATTTTCCATGACCAGAAACTCATCTGGCCCTGCTCCACAGCACTTAACGGTGAATACGGGCAAAAAGATGTTGCCGCCGGCGTGCCCTGCGTTATCGGCAAAAACGGCCTTGAACAAATTTTAGAAGTAGAACTTGATGAAAGCGAAAAAGAAAAATTCGCCAAATCCTGCGATATTATCCGCGGCTTTTTGGAAAGAGCCGAAAGCGTAAAATAAAAATAAACCAACGTAAAAGCAAACAGCACTTCAAAAGTAATTTTACTTTCGGAGTGCTGTTTTACTATTTACGCTGTTAAATTACAGTTCAGCTTTTTTGGCGATAATGGCAGCACAGGCAGTGCATGCCGGGCAATCGCAGAATTTTGCGCCGTTCTTTTTAATTTCTTCGGCATGGGCAAGTACGTTTTTAGCCATTTCCTCGCCAAAAACTTTAACGCCTGCTTCGCTGCCTGCAAAAGCAATTAAACCCTCAACAGGCATAATGTCTGCTTCAACTTCGGCAATAAGCTTTTTGGTCATTTCTGCTTCTTTATCAGTACCGGCTGCTTCCAGCCATTCAGCGCAAACTGCTTTGGCTTCTGCACAGCAGGAATGTGCGTTTTTTAAAGCGTTTACCTGTTCAGTAAGGTAAGTTCTTAATTCATTAGTCATAATAAATCATCCTTTCCAATAAACAATCGGAGGTTTAACCTAATTTTTTCATATTGTCTAAAATTCTGGCAAGCATCTCCTCGCAAGTGCGGATTTCTTCATCCGAAAAGCCTTTGTAAAAAATTTCGGACATTTTATCGGATACCGCTTTATAATCCTGCTCCAGATTTTTAGCCTTGGCAGTAAGTGCCAGCAAGGTTTTGCGGCGGTCGTTTTTATCGGGCATACGGCATACAAGCCCTGCCTTCTCCATACGGTCAACCATACTTGTAAGCGTTGTTGGTGCAAGACCTGTTTTATCTGCCAATTCGCGCAGAGAAATACCGTCCCTGCTCCACAAAACATATAAAATACGCCCTTGCGCGCCGTTAAAAGCATCAATGTTTTTCTCCGCTAAAATCTGCTCTAAAATTCTGTCGCTAAGCCTTTTAATCTGCGAAACATAATTGCCGCCTTTAATTTCCATCCATATTCCTCCTATACAGGATTATACTATATAGTAGTATTATGTGCAAGCTATTTTATTAAAAATACCTATTCATTCATCCAAATATCATCATTGCACCGCAAAATATAAGTATTAAACCAAGCGCGCCAAAGATAAGCCTGTACATGCCGCGGCTTAAAAGCTGTGCATCCGGCTTGCCGACCGGATTACACAGCCAGTTCCAGTTTTTCACCGCTCCAACAACAAGCACAATGCCTGTAAAAAGTGTTATGTAATCACGGTATTCGGTTATAAAATCTGTCAAAGCCTTATCCATTTTATTCCTCTTCGTCCTTTATCTGTACCAGCCTGCCCCTTTTATTGCGCTCAAAAGCAGTACCATAAGGACTGTTTAACAAAGGCAAAAGCTCCGGATACAAATTGCAGATAGTATTTAAATCGTAAATGCCATACTCTGCATCTTCACCGGCATAAACTTCATCCTCGTCGCCAGCTTCAAAATACCAGCCGCTGTCCCAACCTGTATCGTCGCTGTCAGGCTCCTCCCGGCAGCAAAAGCCTACGGTACAGCCGTCTTTTATAATCCGTTTGCTTATACGGCAATGCCGTGCTCCCTGCCAGTCTGGCAGCAGTTCTTTAAAATTGCTTTCATCAATAAACGGCTGCACAGCATTTTCTTCTCCGCACAGTTTTTGCCATTCGGCAAAACGTTCTTCAATAATTTTTTCAACAGTCCGGCAATATTCGTCGCCCCAGGGCAAAAGCAGGTATGCCGCTTCTTCTGCGCAAGGGCATTTGCCCTTTAAAATATTCTTTTGCGTATGCTTTTAAATCTTTAATAAAGGCGTAGGGCATGCTGCGGTTGCCGGTGTTGTACCAGTTGGCAAAACATACCCCTTTATAGTTGTAATCAATTATCATAAGCCTGCCGCCAAGTTCATCACGCACAAAAGTACGCAAATCTTTATGGCTGCCGCTTTTTACATTTATAGCCACGTCACCATGCTGCTGTAAAAAAACATCGCCCATTAAATTATGGTTTATGCACCAGCGCAGGTATGCCGCCATATGGTTATATACTGCCAGTTCATCAACCGAAAGATTATGTTCCTGTATCAGTTTTAAATGATCTGCGGCACAGTCCATTTCGCGGTCATCATAATTTAATATTTCTGCATCGGTAACAGCGTTTAAACGGCTGGGATTGATGACTTCCAAAATTTCATCCGGGCATTTTTGCAATAATTTATCCATCCCGTTTTCCACTTTATAATCAAGTTCTTCTTTATAAAGCGGTATTGCCTGATAAAAATTTACTGCATCGCCATTTGGCAGCGTGCAGGCATAACTTGCTTCGCCAAAAACACCGGGGCTTAAAACAACAGCCGAACACAGCTTTGTACTCTCATCAAAGCTGGTAATATCGTCAAATTCAAGCGTTGACCCCCAGTCATAATACATTCCGTTATTAACAGGGCTGCGCGCCATAAATTTTAAAAAGCGTATAGGCCAGTACCACTTTTCGTCCTTCAGCGATTCTTCGTCAAGCTGCCAACCGGCCGGTAGGTTAATTAAAAGCTCGGCACGTTCCAATTGTTCGTTTTTCAGCTCATCAGGCACTTCCATTTTATGCGCACCCATGCCGCAGGTTACCAACGTATAATATTCGTGTTCCGCCCGTGGCGGGATAACATAAATATCCACGTGAATATCAGGCGATGCCAATTCATGCATTACGCTGCCGTACTTGCCGAAATATTTTTCAATATGGTTTCCAACGCTCTGCATTTCTTCAAAGCTGTAAAGTTCCGGTTCACGGTAATTTTCTTCAATATATTCTTCGATGGTTTTAATTAAATTTGCTGCATCTTCGTCATCAGGCTTTAACTGCTGCCATTTGCGTGCATAGGCCAGCGCTTCCAGCTCGCGCCCTGCCGTCATCCACAGAGCGTAAGCCATACGGCAGTCCCAATACCAGTCATCCAGCCCTTGCAGGCGCACACTTTCAAAAATATTTACGGCTTTTTCTAGCAAAAATATATCTACGCCATCCTCGTTTGCCTTGGAATTATTATCGCCAAGCACGCCCAAATTGCTGTAAGCCCTGCCCAAAAGCACGGTCAGTTCATAGCCGCGTTCTTCTTCCGGTATGGCTTCAATGGCATCAACACATTTTTGATATTCATTTGCTTCATTCCACTCCACAAATTTTTTAAGTAAATCGTTCATACGGCCTTCCCCTTTCAAACAGCTTGCGCCAAAATACAAAAGGACACCCTGCTGTCTGCGTTAAGCATAAACAGCAAAGCGTCCGTTAATTTTATTGTTAATATTAAGTGCATAACAAAGTGCCGGCCTTAAGTTATAACGCCGCTTCTCCCGCCTGATTGCCTGCCTGATAATTACACAGCCCATAATCTTTGCCGCTCCTTGTTATACTTTATTTAATTATACTAAACTTTAAAGTTTTAAACAATGTTCTAACCCATTTTGGCAAAGTAATATTTAACGGCCACGGCCTGAGCGGCAAGCAAAACTGCCATCAGGTAAAATACCTGCGTTATGCCGAAACCGTGTGCAACAAAGCCTAAAACTGCCGGCCCTAAAATTACGCCGGTGTAACCCATGCTGGTTATTGCCGTTACAGCTGCGTTAATGGGCATAACTTTCTGGTATTTTGTCAGAGAATAAATTGTGGGTACTATGTTGGCAAGTCCTAATCCCATCAGCACAAACCCAAGCTGAATGGCATAAAAGTTTTCCAAAAAGATAACGCTTAAAAAGCCAATAGCGCCGATAACACTGCCAAAAACCAATGTTTTTTCTTCGCCAAGCACAGCTACTATTTTATCGCCCAAAAGGCGAATACACAGCATTGCTACCGAAAAAACGGCATAGCCTACGCCTGCAAGCGAAAGCTCGGTATTTTTTACTTCTGTAAGCAAAATGCCGCTCCAGTCCATAACTGCGCCTTCGCCCAAAAATGTTATGCACGCCAGCACGCCGAAAAATACTACTATGCCTTTGGGAACAGCGATTGGTTTTTCGTTGCCTGCGCCTTTAAAGTTTAAAAAGTGGCGGCTGTAAATTACCGTAAACACCATTACTATAAGGCTGTGTATGGCGGCAATAACTGTTATGCCAAGCCCAGCTTTGGCCAAAAGGCTGAATAAACCAGCACCGGCAAAGCAGCCAACGCTCCATAAGGCGTGCATGCCGCTCATCATACGCTTTTTAGAAGCATTTTCTACGATAACGGCATTAAGGTTCATATTAACGTCTATGCAGCCCATTGCCGCGCCAAAAACCGCAAGAAATATCAGAAAGCCCCAAATATTGCCAAGCAGTGATAAAATTATCAAATCAGCTGCCATAATGGCGATAGCGGTACGCAGAACCTTTTTGCAGCCATAACTGCGGCTTAACATACCTGCCAGCGGCATAAAAATAAAAGCGCTGATGCCGATGCTTAATAACAGCATGCCTAATATATCGGCACCAATTTGAAGTTTATCTTTAACTGCCGGTATCATTGGCGCCCAGGTGGCAACCGCAAACCCGCTGATAAAAAACGCCATGCGCGCCGCCATCTGCTCTTTTTTGCCTACTTTATAGGCCGATAAATAATCATCTACTAATCCCATTAATTAACCTCTGGTTAAGGCTTGCAAATTCCGCACGGGCTGTAGCCTTTGCTGATTAATTCGGCACGCCGTCCTTTAAAGTTTTCCTTATTTTTAGCGCTAATTTTTTCTGCGCCGCTGCAATCAGGTTTATGAAACTTTTTGCTGCCGTTATTTAACACATAGCTTTGTACTGCGTAATCATCGGCAGTTGGGCATACTTTTGGCTTATTGCCGGCAGTTTTTGCCGTTTGCTGCCCTTCTGCCAGTTTGCTTTTGCCGTCTGCATAGTTAATTTCCACGCCCGGCTGTACATTATAACAAAAAACATTAAAGCTTATGCCTGCACCTTTATCCTCTACGGACATTGCCTCCATCTGTACGCCTGACGCCACAAGGTTATTGCCGTTAAACACCGGCGTTACACGGTATAAAACATGGTTGCCGGTTTCTTTAATATAGTCGGCCACCATATTTTCAAACGGCAGCATGCCATCCACATTCATATAGCGCGTTCCTGTTATTAAATTGCGTTCGTTTGCATTTTCAGCCGTAAGCTGATAACCGATTAAATGGCAGCGGTTATAAAGATACTTGCCGTCTACAAAATCGTATTTTGCCGTCTGCCAGCCGCTCGGCTTAACCTGGCCAATGCTGCCGCGCTTTTCCTTGGGCATAGTTTCTTTTGATACATTGGCAAACGCCGTTCCGCAGCGTTTTAAACTATCCAGCGGGCTGTATTTTTCAAATGATTTCTCGGTTAAATCAGCCTCGGTAAAATTTGGTTTATTGCCGTTAATTGCAATAAAGGGCTTGCCGCTGTACGCAGGTACAGAAGCAATACCGGCGGCGTTAACGGAACTACCTGCCGGTGCGGCGGCATTGCTGCCTTTTTGCCCGCAGCCGCTTAAAACAAGGCTTACAGCCAATATTAAAGAACAAATTACAGCAAATATTTTTCTCATTTTACGTAAACTTCCTCCGTAATTTTATCGTGAGATGAACCGGCAAAATCATTGCTCTCTTTAAGGTGCCAGTTTTTTAAATCAATGTCAAAATATAAATCTGCCGGGTAAACCCGGTTCCACCTGTACAAAATAATTTTCTGCATTTCTTTTTCATAAGGCTTAACGCTGATGTTTTCGGCAAAGCAATAATCATCACAGCCTGCTTTTGCCATAAAATTCTCATCAACGGTTATGCTTTCAGCAGTTTCATCAAACTGTCCGCGGCTGTATGCGTTCATCCATAGTTTATGCGCGCCGCAAAGCTTCAGCAGCCGCGCACGCAAACCCCTGTCCATGCTCTGGCGGCGGTTATTAAAAAGCATGCCTAAATTATCATCAACGCAAGCAATTAAAATCATTTTTATACCCTTCCATGCTGTTTATTATATTCATCATAACTTTTTAAACGCTCTGACAGCGTACCTGTATGCAGTTCAAAAAGATGATTGTCATAATCATAAAAATACAAAGAACGCCCTTCTCCCTCTATACGGCTGCGCCCTTCCCTAAAGGTTAAGCCAAGAGTTTCAATACGTTTTTTATATTCATCATATTCCTTTTCATCAATTTTAAAAGCTATGTGGTTATAGGTTGTTTCCTTTAAAGATTCACCCTGCATAATCACCAGCCACAAACCATCAATATCAAAAAATCTTTCCTGCGACAGCGAAAAAGTATTCTTGCCGCTGTCGTATATAACTTTAGCATCAAACAGCTGCTGCAACATAACTGTTGTACGTTCAATATCGTGTACAATAAAAGTAATATGGCTTATTTGCATAAACTGCCTCCTTAAACAAATCATTTTCATCATAGCATTATAAAAAACACTTTGCAAGTTAAGTTTTTAAAAGAATACAAAAATCCCCGGCAGGATTTTCCCACCGGGGACTGGTTATTTACCGTTCAGATATTAGTAGTTTACTTTGCGCAGTTCAAAATATGCTTTCGGATGGTCGCAAACAGGGCAAACTTCCGGAGCTTTTTCAGCAATTACAATATGGCCGCAGTTGCCGCAAATCCAAACCTGTTTTTCTTCGCGTTTAAATACACGGTCATTTTCAATGTTGGCAACCAGTGCATTGTAGCGTTCTTCGTGTTCTTTTTCAATTTTGCCAACTTCTTCAAACAGCATGGCAATATAATCAAAGCCTTCTTCTTTTGCTACTTTGGCAAATTCGGCATACATTTCGGTCCATTCATAGTTTTCGCCGGCTGCTGCGTCTTTAAGGTTGGTTAAAGTATCGGGCAGGCTGCTGTGTGCTACGCCGCCGCTGGTTAAAAGTTTAAACCAGATTTTAGCATGTTCTTTTTCGTTGCCTGCGGTTTCTTCAAAAATATTGGCAATCTGGTTGTAGCCTTCTTTTTTTGCAATACCTGCATAATAGGTATATTTGTTTCTTGCCTGAGATTCACCGGCAAATGCTGCCTGCAAGTTTGCTTCGGTTCTGCTTCCTTTAAATTCCATTGTTCATACCTCCATAAAATAAATTTTATTTGTGCTTCTGCACTTATTGTGCTTCTTTTGCCTCAAGCTTCTGGCAATCGGGGCACAATCCATTAAAGACAATATCATGGCTCTGCATTTTAAAGCCGGTTACTGCGGCAACCTTTTCGTCAAGGTCTTCCATGTAATCCATATTTTCTACATTCATAAATTTTCCGCAATGGGAACATTTAATGTGGTAATGCTTGGTAAGCATATGGTCAAACCTGTCTGCGCCGCTGGGTACGGAAACCTTGTTTAAAAGCCCGCTTTCCACAAGCGAGTTAAGGTTGCGGTACACTGTTCCCTTACTGATATCGGGATATTCCATGGTTATGCGTTCATAAACCTCGTCAGCCGTGGGATGGTCCGCCAGGAAGCGTACTGCAGCAATAACAAGCTGTCTTTGAATAGTATTACGTTTCATTCTGCCTCTCCCTTCTAACAAAACTCATTCTCAATTACAATTATATACCCAAAAGAAATCTTGTCAAGCAAGTTTACTATTTTTTCACGTATAAGCGATTTTTACTTTATAATTACAGCATTTTTCAGTAAGCGCCTGCTTATCATTCACGTGTGTTTTTAATAAATAATGTTTTTCGTTTATCAGTTTTAGTTATTTAAAAATTTTAAAAACTTTTATTTGATTGCTAATGAGTTTTGGTAGTGATATAATAAATTTGCAGTTAGTCATAAGTAATCAAAGGAGAAAATTAAATATGGAAGCTATTACTTTAAATAATCTGGCTATCGGGCAAAAAGCCACGATTATTACAGTTGGCGGTGAAGGCATTTTACGCCGCCGCTTTTTAGATATGGGGCTTACCCCAAAAACAAGGGTTATGGTGCGTAAAAGAGCGCCTTTAGGCGACCCTATTGAAATTTTTCTGCGCGGCTACGAGCTGACCCTGAGGCTGGATGACGCTAAAAAAATTACCGTGCAGCCGGAGGAAGCATGAAACTTACATTTGCACTTGTAGGAAACCAGAACTGCGGCAAAAGCACGCTTTTTAACTATCTTACCGGCAGCAACCAGCATGTTGGCAATTTTCCCGGCGTAACGGTGCAGAAAAAGGAAGGCATTTTGCTGAAGGATAAGGATGTTACCGTTATTGACCTTCCCGGTATTTATTCTCTTTCGCCTTATACCTCCGAGGAAATTGTTACGCGTGATTTGCTTTTGCGCAGCAAGCCGGATGTTATTGTAAACGTTCTTGATGCTACCAACATTGAACGCAGCCTGTATTTATCATTGCAGCTTATAGAGCTTAATACGCCAATGGTAATTGCCCTTAATATGATGGATGAATTGCAGGCAAGCGGCGGCAGCATTGATATTAAAACGCTTGAGAAAAAACTCACCATACCGGTAATTCCAATAACGGCCAATTCCGGTGCCGGTGTTGATGAACTTATCCGCCGCGCGAAAAATGCTGCTGAAACCCATCAGCTGCCGGAGCGCCTTGATTTTTGTTCCGGCCCGGCGCATGTGGCAATTCATTCAATTGCCCACTTAATTGAACCTAAAGTACGCAAAAAAGGCTTGCCGCTGCGTTTTTCGGCAACAAAACTCATTGAAGGCGATGACCTGTTAACCAAAGAGCTGGAATTAACGGAAAATGAACAGGATATTATAGGCCATTTTGTTACAGAGCTTGAATCCGCAGCCGATACAGATAAAGAAGCTGCTTTGGCAGATATGCGCTACACCTATATTGAAGAACTGTGCAGCCAGACCGTGCATAAGCCCGATGAAAGCGTTGCCCAGAAGCGTTCTGTAAAAATGGACCGCTATTTAACAAATAAATACCTGGCCATACCTATTTTCCTTTTAACAATGTTTACGGTGTTCTGGCTTACCTTTGACGTTATAGGCGCAGAATTAAGCAATTTGCTGGAGCTTGGCATTGCCGCCGTAACAGATGCGGCTGATGCAGGTTTAACAGCAGCCAACGTCAGCGCGCCTATTCACTCGCTTATTATCGACGGCGTATTTACCGGCGTTGGCAGCGTGCTTTCGTTTTTGCCAACTATCGTAACGCTGTTCTTCTTCCTCTCTCTTTTGGAAGATACAGGTTATATGGCGCGCATAGCCTTTGTAATGGATATGCTGCTGCGTAAAATCGGGCTTTCCGGTTCATCTTTTGTACCAATGCTTATCGGCTTTGGCTGCAGTGTACCGGCAATTATGGCAACACGCACTCTTGCCAGCGAGCGTGACCGCAAAATAACAATTATTTTAACGCCTTTCATGTCGTGCAGCGCCAAACTTCCGGTTTACGGTGTTTTTATCGCAGCTTTCTTTGCCGAAAACCGTGCGCAGGTGATGATGTACCTGTACCTGACAGGCATTTTAATTGCTATTTTATCTGGCCTGCTTTTAAAAGCCTTTGTATTTAACGGCCAGCCTGTTCCGTTTGTAATGGAACTGCCTGCTTACCGCCTGCCAACCGCAAGAAGTATCGGCCTGCACATGTGGAGCAAAGCCAAAGACTTCCTGCACAGGGCTTTTACCATTATCTTCCTTGCAAGCATTGTTATCTGGCTGCTGCAAAGTTTTGACACACGCTTTTACATGGTAGAAAACCCCGCCAACAGCATGCTTGCACAAATCGGCTCTTTTATAGCGCCTGTATTTGCTCCGCTTGGCTTTGGCGACTGGCGTGCGGCAACGGCATTAATTACCGGCATTACTGCCAAAGAAGTTGTTATAAGTACACTTTCCGTTCTTACCGGCAGCGGCGATGAACTTACCGGCAGCGCATTGCAGAACCTTTTCTCCCCGCTTACGGCGCTCAGCTTTTTAACCTTTGCCCTACTCTACCCACCCTGCGTGGCAGCGCTTGCAGCAATAAAGCGTGAAATGAACTCCGGCATTGCCACTATTGCCATTATGGCTTACGAAATATGCGTTGCCTGGCTGGCAGCCTTTACGGTTTACCATATTGGTTTAATGCTCGGTTTTAACTGATTTTAATAACTGTCAATTCCTAATGTAAGTTTTAAGGCTTGCATTAGGAATTTTTTATTTTGAAAATTATAAAACAAAAACCGCCATACATATTTGTACGACGGTTTTGTAACTAAGTTTTGTAACTGATATATGTTTTATTCTTCAATCATAGGCACGGTGTTGGCCGCATGCTGCATTACATTAATAGTATAATCGGTTTTGCCTTCGGCTTTTAATTTTTCCTGTGCCAGCTGCCATGCTTCTTCAATGGTCGCAACCGGAATCTGCCCTGTTTTTCTTGCAGCTTCAAAGTTTTCGGGTTTGGTTACAAGGTAAACTGTATTTTCGTGGCACAGGCTTGCCAGTACAAAAGCTACATAGAAAGGAATGGAAAATTCTTCACGCAAGGCTTTTTCCATATCCGTTAAATTATCAAAACGGAAGCTTTCCATATATGCGGGCGGGTCATTAATTTCACGTGCTTCAAGCGCAGCAATTAAAATACCGCCTTTTTTCAGTGCAAGTGCGGAAGTATCATAAGTTTTGCTGCCCTGATACAGGTTAATGTCTTTCGGGAAACCGCCCGGAGAAGCAATTACCACATCTGCTTTTCCCTTGGCTTTAACGCCCTGAATTTTTAATACTTCTTTAGTGCCTTCCAGCCATGCATCATACCAGTGGCCGCCAACGATTTTGGCAAAATCACCGTCATTGTCAAGCACGTTGTTTACCAAAAAGCACGGGTTAATAAATTCGCAGGCAGCACAAAGTTCTTCGTGGAAGCGGTTGCCTTCGATATTTGCAGTGCAAACGCCGGGATATACGCCGCCGCCAAATTCATCGGCAAGTGCCAGAGAGTGGTGCTTCTGAATGGTTTCTTCACTGGCAACGCCCGGAAGAATGCTTTTGCGGCCGCCGCCGTAACCCGCAAGCAGATGTACGGTAATACCGCCGGTTAAAATTACTTTATCGGCGTCGGTTACATGCTTGTCAATCCATACCGGTACGCCGCGCGGAGTATCGCCTACATGCACGCAGACAGATTCTTTGCTGCTGTGCTGATAAATTTTAATGCGGTCTACTACTTCCTGCCCGCAGACAATTACGTCTTCTTCGTGAGTTTGCGGACGGTGCGTACCCTGCGCAACAACGATGCTTATATCTTCATCGGGAATGCCTGCAATATTCAGTTCATTAACAATATGAATGAGAATTTGGTCGGTATGCACAAGGCGGGTAATATCACTGACAACAATTGCTACTTTTTCGCCCTTGTTAACGCACTGCTGCAAAGGCTTACTGTTAATAGGCTCGCGCATTGCTTTTAAAACTGCCGCTTTTACGTCAGTAATTTTTTCGCTTTCGTTGCCTTCAATTACCTGCAGAATGTGTTCTTCCGGCAGTGCAACTTCCTGAAAACCGTCACCAAAACCAAATTTAAAATTTTTTAATGCCATAATCATCTTCCTTTCCCCTAAAAAGCATTTATATTAAAAAATTGCAAACATTAATCAAAAAACGGAATGGTTGCCATGCCGTGCGGAATAATATTAACGGTATAATCTTCCCTGCCAACAATTTTTTCAGCCATTGCCATTGCTTCCTGCAAGGTTGCTACCGGTACGGCGCGCGTTTTGCGTGCTTTTTCAAAGTTTTCCGGCTTTGTTACCAAAATTATGGTAAAACGTTCAGCAAGGCAGCAGGTATAAAAAGCTACATAAAACGGAATACTGAAACCGTCACGCACATCCTGCTCCATCTGCTTCAAATCGTCATAATGGAAGCAATTGAAAAATACCGGCGGTTCGGCAATATCCTCACATTCCAGCACCGCAATAATAACGCCGCCTTCTTTTAACGCCATTGCCGCAGGCACATAAGCCTTCATTCCCTGATAAAGGTTCATGTCACGCGGAAAACCGCCGCCGCTGCTGATTGCAATATCGGCCTTGGCTTTGGCTTTTACGCCCTGCTGTTTAGTTACAATGCGTGTGCCTTCCAGCCATGCTTCATGCCAGTGGCCGGCAGCAACAGCGTAAAAATCGCCGTCAGCATCCATAATGACATTTACCAGAAAACAGGGATTCAAAAGTGCCGTCGCATCGCACATATCGTCACTTACGCGGTTATCCCATGTTTTGGCAAGACAGGTATCCGGATTTATGCCGCCGCCAATTGTATCGCTTAACGCCATAACATGGTTATGGTTAATTGTTTCGGCAGCTGCAATGCCAGGCAGCACGCTTTTGCGCCCGCCGCCGAAACCGGCAAACAAATGCGGTGTAATACCGCCTGTTAAAATTACCTTGTCTGCTTCAACGGCGCGCTTGTCAAGGTACACCGGCGTACCGCGCCTTGTTGTGCCAAGATACACGTTTTTCTCCATGTCGTAAGCATCATGGTCATAAATTTTCAAGCGGTTGTACAAATCTTCGCCAACAATAATTTTCTTTTCTTCGTCTGTATTGGCCCTGTGCGTTCCTGCCGCAACAATAACGGAAATATCCGCATCCGGTATGCCGCTGTTGTTAAGTTCTTCCACCACAATGGGCAGATACTCGCTCGTTCTCGACCACGCGCGCGTTATGTCGCTTACCAGAATTACTACCTTATCGCCCTGCTTTACCACTTCGCGCAGCGGCGCAGAACCGACAGGATTGCGGACGGCATCCAGCACAGCCTTTTTTAAATCGGTTATTTTTTCTCCCGGCGCGGCGTCGATAATCTGCAAAACTTTGCTTTCATCAAGCATTACGCTTTGCTCGCCTTTGCCGTATTTCAGCTTATATTCCTTCATGCTTCCTCACTTGTCCAAAATAGGGAGCGTTGCCGAGGCATGCCCCATAACGGTAATTGTATAGTCTTTTTTATTTTTTTCAGCAAGGTCAGCCTGCACCATATTCCACGCTTCTTCAAGCGAAGCCACGGGAATCTGCCCGGTAGCACGTACAAATTCAAAGTTTTCCGGCCTTGTTACAAGATAAGTATGCAGCGAATTTACAATGCATCTTGTTTTAAACGCCACAAATGCCGGAATGGAAAAATCGGCGCGTACTTCTTTTTCAAAACTGAGAATATCGGATTTGGAGAACCAGTCTGTAAAAATGGCAGGTTCTTTAATATCGGGGCAATCCAGCGTTAAAATTAAATAACCGCCGGGTTTTACTGCAAAAACAGCGTTCATATGGGCTTTGCAGCTCTGGTACAGGTTTATATCTTTCGGGCTGCCGCCTGCCGAAGCGATAACAACATCTGCCTGCTCTTTAATATGCACGCCTGCCATTGCCAAAAGGTCATGGCAGCCTTTTTCCCAAGCTTTATACCAGTGCCCGGCAACAACTTCATGCAGGTCGCCTTCCGGGCTGAACACCATGTTTACCAAAAATGCAGGGTTAATTTTTGCGCATACTTCCGTCATATCCTCGTGCAGCGGGTTATTTTCCAAAACGCCTGTTTCGCACAGCGGATTGCAGCCTGCACCAACTTCATCTGCCAGTGCCATAGCGTGGTTGTGCATAATGGTAGCGTGGCCGCTTACGCCCGGCATAACAGCTTTGCGCCCGCCGCCAAAGCCTGCCATCGGGTGCAGCGACACGGCGCCGGTAATAATAATTTTATCGGCTTCTGCTACTGTTTTATCAATTAAAATTGGTGTGCCGCGGCTGGTAACGCCAAGGTCAACCAGTTCTGCGTTATTGCGGCAGTCATGCTGATGAATTTTAATGCGGTTTACAATTTCCTGCCCGCAAACCAGCACATCTTCTTCCGGCGTATGGGCACGGTGCGTGCCTGTTGCAACAACAATGGTGATATCTTCATCAGGTACGCCGCCTGCATTAATTTCATCAATAACAACAGGCAGAAAATCGGCAGTACGCACAAGGCGCGTTATATCGCTTACAATAACGGCAACCTTATCGCCTTTTTGCACAACGTCCTTCAGCGGAGCGCTTTCAACCGGACTGCGCAGCGCATTAAGCGTAGCCTCTTTAATATCACCGGCAACAGACGCCTTATTACCATGAATATCGTACAATATATGTTCTTCCGGCAGCATTACCTTCTGGCAGCCGCTGCCATACGGGAGAGTGTATTCCTTCATTGTTCATTCTCCTTTTTTAATAGTAGTTATATAATTATATTATACACTTCTGTATATAAAAATGAAAGACAAAGGGCAAATTGTTTTAACGAAAGATTATTTTATAATTTTAGTTGTACATTTTGTAACAGATATGCTATAATATTTTAATAAATTACACTTATCACGGGGATGTACTGGTTTCGACGGGGATAGGTGTGGTATGATAAGCGAGCCGTGTTTCCGTCAGCACGTTAAACGGCGGACGTTTAAAAATAAACGCTAAAAACGATTACGCTTTAGCAGCTTAATGCTACGTCCTTGCGTTTCTTTCCTGCGGAAATGCTCTGGACGCCAACAGCAGGATACTTTAAGGGCTTTTCCCTGAGCCTTTAAGGGAAACCTTTTGGGATAGCAACCGGGCAGCCCGCCGTCAGGCGGCACGGAAGCGAATAATAAAATGACGCCTGCGCTCGGAGAAAGTCATATTGCAATATTTTCGGACAGGGGTTCGACTCCCCTCATCTCCACCAAATGCTATGCAGTCGAACTTTTTAATAACTGCTTATCTTATACATAAAAGGCTGATTACAGAAGAAACTGTAACCAGCCTTTTTTATATTATTTTACTATTTCATACGGCCAGTCCATAATGCCGCCAATATGTTCAATATTTGTATAGCCCATGTCTGCCAACGCCTGCGATGCACGGTGTGCGCGTTTGCCGCTGCGGCAGTAAACCAAAATTTCTGCATCTTTATCCGGAAGTACTTTGGCAACTTCTTCGGATTTAGCTTCAATTAAATCTACCGGCAGCAAAACTGCACCCGGAATATGCCCTGCTGCAAATTCTTTCTGCGTGCGCACATCCAGAACAACAATTTTATCATTCTGTTCCATGCGCTGCTTTGCCTGCTGCGGCGTAAGCGTTTTATAAGCTGCGGCAGCTTGCGTTTGCACCGCTTGAGTGCCTTCAGCTGCCTTGGGCGCTTCTGCAAAGCATACGGCAGATACCGCAAGCACAGCGGCAAATACTAACATTAAAAATTTTTTCATAGTAGACCAGCTCCTTTATTTAAATTTTACTGCTACCTGTTCCGCTCCTTCAAGGCGCGCTCCACTTCGCGTTTAGCGTCGCGCTTTGCCATATCCTGACGTTTGTCATACAGTTTTTTACCGGTGGCAAGGGCAATTTCTATTTTAATCAGCCCATGCGAAAAATACATTTTTAAAGGAACCAGCGTATAGCCTTTTTCTTTTACTTTGCCGATAAGGCGGCGGATTTCTGCCTTATGCAGCAAAAGTTTACGGTCGCGCAGCGGCTCGTGGTTAAACCGGTTGCCCTGGTCATAGGGGCTGATATGCAAATTGCAGACAATTACTTCCGCGTTTTTGGTTATCTGGGCATAACTGTCCTTCATGTTGGCTTTGCCCGCGCGCAGCGATTTTACTTCTGTACCCGTCAAGGCAATGCCTGCTTCGTAAGTTTCGTGAATGGTAAAATCATGGCGAGCTTTTCTGTTTTCTGCAACAATTTTTATTTTCTTTTCCACTATTTATTCCTCTGTTTTTTCTTTCTTTTGCCGTGCTTGTTCTTGCTGTCTTTTAAATATTTATTGCCGCCGATGCCGCCCTTGCCGCGTTTGGCAAATTTATCCTTGCCGCCCTTTTTCTTCTTGCCTTTTTTATCAGGCGCATCGCTGCGGTAACTTACGGATTTACGCTGTTCGGCAAGCTGCATTTTAATGCGTTCGCGCACGCTTTCATCTTCACCGGCAAGTATAAAATCTATATTACGTTCGGCAATATTAACCTGAAAAACCTCAATGCGCACCGGGTCGCCCAAGCGGTAGCATTTGCGCGTATGCGTACCCATCAATGCATAATTTTCTTCAATAAATTCGTAATAATCATCCAGCAGGCTGGAAATATGCACAAGGCCTTCCACGCCGTTTTCCAGCTCAACAAACATGCCAAAGGCAGTAACGCCGGATATTATGCCGTCATATTCTTCGCCTATATGCCCTGCCATGTATTCGGCCTTTTTCAAATCGACGGTTGCACGTTCAGCTTCGGCAGCAGTGCGCTCGCGAATCGATGAATGTTCGGCAATATGGTCGAGCTTGTTAATATATTCGTCCTTTGTTTTTTCTTTCATGTACGGGTCAGCCAGCCATTTATGCAGCAAGCGATGTACAATCAAATCCGGATAGCGGCGTATCGGCGATGTAAAATGCGTGTAATACTCTGCCGCAAGGCCAAAATGCCCGATATTATCCGTTTGGTAAACGGCCTGTTTTAAAGAGCGCAATGCAACCGTGGAAACCATGCGTTCTTCAGGGCGGCCTTCCATGGCGATTAATGCTTTTTGAAGCGCCAGCGGCTTAATATCTGCAGCTACCGGCATTTTTACATTAAAACGGCTTAATAAAAGCGATAAATCGCGCATTTTTTCTTCATTGGGCTTATCATGCACGCGGTAAACAAAAGGCCATTTTTGCAGGGCCATATGGCGCGCAACCGTTTCGTTGGCCGCCAGCATAAATTCCTCAATGATTGATTCGGCAAGACCATGCTCGCGCTGAACTATTTCCAAAGGCCTGCCCTGTTCATCCAGAATTACTTTCTGTTCCGGCAGGTCAAAATCAATTGCGCCGCGCGTTACGCGTTTTTTGTGCAGAATAACACACAGTTTTTCCATTTCTTCCAGCATCGGCAGCGCGTCTTTATATTTTCCCGTCAATTCGGCATTTTTATTGACCAAAATTTCACGCACAATGCGGTAGCTTAAACGGTAACGAACATTGATAACACCTGGGAAAATATCGTATCTTTTAATGCGGCCTTTTTTATCTATCAGCATTTCGCAGCACATTACAAGCCTGTCTTCTCCTGCGTTAAGGCTGCAAATACCGTTGGAAAGGCGTTCCGGCAGCATCGGCAGCACTCTGTCTACAAGGTAAACACTGGTGCCGCGCTCCTGCGCTTCGCGGTCCAAAATAGTATTTTCGTGTACGTAATAGCTTACGTCCGCAATATAAACGCCCAGCGTAAAATCGCCGTTTTCCTGCGGCTCTACATATACGGCATCGTCAAGGTCTTTGGCATCGTCGCCGTCAATGGTAACAATTAATCTGTCACGCAAATCGTGCCTGCCGTCCAGTTCTGCGGCTTTAATTGTTTTCGGCACGCGTTTGGAGGCTGCAATAACCTGTTCCGGAAATTCCAGCGGCAAATCATACTGCTTTATCAGCGACAAAAGTTCCATGCCAACATCGCCTGTATTGCCAAGCACTTCCACAATTTTGCCTTCAATATTGCGGCGGCTGTCCGGAGCCCATTCCGTAATTTCCGCAACTACTTTCTGATTGTTTTTGGCTTCGCCAAAATTGCGTTTTAAAACATATACATCCTGCCCTATGCGTTTATCATCCGGCACTACAAAACCGTAATCGCGGCTGGCTTTAAAAGTGCCGACAATTTTATTGTTTGCATGGGTAATAATGCGGATAATTTCGCCTTCGGGTTTATTTTTGTTGCCTCCGCCCTTTTCTACGCGCGCCATAACGCGGTCGTTATTCATAGCGCCGTTAAGCAGGCGCGGCGGAATAAAAACATCAGGCCGCTCGCCTTTATTATCGGGAATAACAAAGCCAAAGCCCTTGCTTGTAAGCTGAAAGCGCCCAACTACAAGCCCCATGCGCTCCGGTAAGCCGAATGTGCCGAAACGGGTCTTTATAATTTCGCCGTTTTCCTGCAATTCTTTTAAATCCTGCCAAAAGTTGTTTAAATTGCCTGTTATGGGTATTTCTTCAATTAAATCTTCGGCAGTCAGCGGCGCATAACTGCTGCGCCTCATAAACTCTAAAATCTGTTCTTTTCCTTTTTTCATTTTAATCCTCCAGCATCATCTTGGCAGTAGCTTCTGCCGCCACAACACCTTTTTTTGTTATAATCTCGCCATGCATTTCAACCAAACGGCCTTTCTGCTTAACACGCGTTCCTACGCACTTAACCTCCTCGCCTATTTTTAAAGGCTGGCGGTAACGCAGCTCCATTTTTGCCGTGTAAGCAGGTTTGCCTTCCATACAAAACAAATAGTGCCCCATAATTTCATCAAGCAAAACGCTTATTAACCCCCCGTGCATCATGCCGTTATAGCTTTGATGTTCTTCCTTCGGGGTAAAATAAGACACACATTCTTTTTCATCCATTTTGAAAGTCATTTTCAAACCGATAGGGTTCTTTTTGCCGCAGGCAAAACACATTGGATATTCCTTGTCTTCAAACATTTATCTTTCCTTTAAAAAAGCAAGTACTTCGTTAAATACTGCTTCCCTTTCTTTATCTAAAGTTAAAATATGGCCGCAATGCTCAAACCATACTAATTTTTTCTTTTCTGATGCAACATTATCATAAATAAACTGCGCACTCTGCCAGCGCACGGTATGTTCAATTTTACTCTGCATAACAAGGCACGGAACGGTAATGTTCTTTAAAAAGCCGGTTTTACATTTTTTTATAAATTTAAACATGCTTAAAAGCGGCTTTGTCGGCATTACCTCGCTGTGTACGCAATATTCTTCCGGAACATCAAATTCGCGCTGATGTTTTTTTACATAACGGATTAAGAAATGCAAAAACGGAAGCAGAATCTGTCTTTTGTCAAAAACATATATGGGCGCGGCCATAACCACAATTTTATCAGGAGCAAGCTCTGCCGCAGCTTTTAAAGTTAACAGCCCGCCCATGGAAAGCCCGGCGATATAAACTTTGCTGCAAATGGTTTTTAAACGCATAAACCCGCGCTTAACTTCGTCATACCAGTCGGCAAAAGTCTTTTTTGCCAGAACGGATGCCGGTTCACAATGCCCCGGCAGCAAAACGCCAAGCACAGTATAACCCCTGCTGTGCAAAAATTCGCCCAGCAGGCGCATTTCTCCCGGTGCGCCGGTATAACCATGTATTAAAAGCACGCCTTCGCTGCCGCCCTTAAAAAAGAACGGTTTTGCGCCAAGTTTAGCCACGTTTAAACCTCCTGATATATACATATCTATTATAGCATATACAAAAAAATCCTACATCTGAAAGGATGCAGGATTTTACAAAAGCTTTGCTTATTATTTTATAAAAATAAAATTACATGCTTAATTTGGCAATTACAAGTGTAATAACGGCAAACAAAATGCCCAAAACAATGGTAGCTTTAGCCATCATCGTATCCATATCATTGCCTTTACCAAAATAACCGCCACCGCCGCCAAAAGCGTCAGACAGGCCGGAACCCTTGCCGGACTGCATAAGCACAGAGCCAATTAATGCTATGCTGACAATAACGTCCAATACACTTAACGCTGTAATCAACTTGGCTTCCTCCTATAACTAAATTACCCTTTTATTTTATCATAACAAAACTTGCGTTACAATAAAATCTTCTGTATCTGGTAAAAAAGCCTGCTTCGCAATGAAGCAGGCCTTTATTTGCCAATTATTTACGCAGGCCGAGCTTTGCAAGGATTGCACGATAACGCTCGATATCCTTAGCCATAAGATAATTTAATAAACCACGGCGCTGACCTACCATTTTGAGCAGGCCACGGCGGGAATGATGGTCTTTTTTGTGTTCTTTCAGATGTTCGGTAAGATATTTAATGCGTTCAGTCAATACTGCGATTTGTACTTCCGGAGAACCGGTATCGCCTTCGTGTCTTGCATTTGCAAGAATAATTTCTTGTTTTCTTTCAGGTGTTAACATTGTAATTCCTCCATTTTTCTGTAATCGCCAGTGCATAGAAACCGCCGGAGCAGCGTATCTCCAAGCAATGGTTCAAAATAATACTTTAAAAGTATATCACAGTTTTATGTATCAGGCAACTGTTTTTTATTTAAAAAGTAAGTTTTTATTGCATTTTTGTCTTCTTCAATCTGCCGGCAAAGTTCTTCCACTCCGCTGAACTTCTTTTCGGCACGGATATATTTATGAAACTGCACCGACATTGTTTTTCCGTATAAATCTCCGCTGCAGTTAAATAAATTAACTTCCAGCCTTGCGTGTTCAACGTCGTTAAAAGTCGGATTGTTGCCTATATTGCCCATGCCTTCATAAATGCTGCCTTCGATAGAAGCCGTTACCGCATATACGCCCGGCGCAGGCACAGCCATTTCACCGTGCAGAAGTTCAATATTGGCAGTCGGGAAACCAAGTTTGCGTCCGCGCTGCTCGCCATGCACAATTTTGCCGGTAATGGCATAAGCACGCCCCAGCATACGGTTGGCATATTCTATATGCCCTGCCTGTATAAGATTGCGGATGCCGGTACTGCTGACAATGTTTCCGTTCATTTTTACAAGCGGCCTTACAATAACATCAAAGCCGTTTTTTCTGCCGCTGCGTTCCAGCGTTTCTGTTTTGCCGCTGCCCAAAAATCCGTAAGTAAAATTCTCGCCAACTACCAAACAGCGGTAATTAAAGCACGCCAGCCTATCCAAGAATTCATCCGGCGACAAGGCGGAAAAATCTTCTGTAAACGGTATATTAATTAAATAATCCACGCCAAAACTTTCAAGAAGTTTTATTTTTTCTTCCGCAGAAATAATTCTTACCGGAACCAAATCGGGACGGATTAATGCCAGCGGATGGTTGCTGAAAGTAAAAACTGCCAGCTTAAGCCCGCTGCGTTCTGCGTAATCTCTGGCCGTATTTATTACATCAGTATGACCAAGATGCAGGCCATCGAACGTGCCGAGTGCAATAACCGTTGCAGGATATTTATTTTTTAATTCAGCATCCAGAGATGTAATTATTTCCATGAACAACCTCAAATAAGTTCCTGTGGTTTTTCTGCGTGATGCAGTATTTTTACGCCTTTCACTATTCCGCCGGAGGCTTTGCCGATACCGAAAAACTCTCCGCTGCGCCCTTTCAGCCTGTAAAGGCCGTCAGCAGCTTCTGCCATGCTGGTTGCTACGCCCTGCGTAATGCGCCAGGCCTGCCTGTCCGTTAAAATAAGCTCAGGCAAATGCATAACAGCGGTTTCTTCAGGCAGTAAATATTTTTCACCGCCGTTTTCCAGTTCCTGCAAAGTAACGGCATTTTCTATTTTAAATCCGCCTGCCGAAGTACGCAGCAAAAAACTCATTGTGCCGCAAACGCCAAGTTTTGCGCATATATCTTCCAAAAGCGTTCTGATGTATGTCCCTTTGGAACATTCAACATCCAGCAACGCTTTTTGCGGAGAAAAAGAAAGCAGCTGCAAACGGTAAATAAAAATTTCGCGCTCCTGCCTTTCAACGCTTATGCCCTTGCGTGCCAGCTTGTAAAGAGGCTGCCCGTTAAGTTTTAAGGCCGAATACATTGGCGGCAGCTGTTTCTGCCTGCCGGTAAATTCTGCCAGCAGCGCCGAAAAATCTTCTTTGCTGCATGCAGGCAGGCTGCTGCGTTCCGTAACCGTTCCGCTGTCATCACCGGTATCGGTTTTTACACCGAAGGTAATTTCGGCACGGTAACTTTTGCGGTCCTCCGCAGCGTATTCCAAAAGGCGCGTTGCCGAACCAGCAAAAACAGACAGCACCCCGGCAGCATCAGGGTCAAGCGTGCCGGAATGCCCGATTTTTTTAGTGTTCAGCACCCTGCGCAAAAAGCCGATAACATCATGGCTTGTCATGCCGCAGGGCTTTAATACATTAATAATTCCGTCCGTCATAAGGCTTTACCGATAGCTTCAAGCACTTTCTGCCTGGCTTCTGCCAAAGGCAATTCCACCGTGCATCCGGCAGCCCTGATATGGCCGCCGCCGCCAAAGGAAAGTGCTATTTCAGCCACGTCAGTTTTTTGTGAACGCATGCTTACACGCGTAACAGACGGTTCCACAGCTTTAAACAATACTGCTACATCAACACCTTCAATATAACGTGCAAACGAAATAAAATTGTCGGTGTTAACTTCTTTATCGTATAAATCGCTGTTAATTTCAATAGTGCTTACAGCACCGTCATTATAAAAGCTTAAGGTTTGCAGTACCTTGCCAAGCATTTCTATGTTGGCTCTGGTATGCGTTCCGAGCGCGTCCGAAATTTCGTTCGGGCGCGCGCCATATTCCAGCAGTTTTGCTGCCGCACGCATGGTTGCCGGCGTTGTATTGGCAAAGCGGAAAGAACCGCAGTCCGTATAAATAGCCGTATAAAGGCAGGTTGCCAAATCTTTGTCCGGCGTAACATCCAGCTTTTCCACCAGTGCGCACAAAATTTCTCCGGTAGCTGCGGCTTCCGTATTAAGGTATAAATAATCAGCATACTGCGTGTTGGAAATATGGTGGTCAATATTAACCATGGCATTATACTTAACAGCCTGTGCAACCTTGCCGATTCTGTCCAGCGAACTTGCATCAAGCACAACCAAAAGGTCTGTAACAACAGGGTTATTTACATCCGGTTTTACAAAACTGTCAAGCTGCGGCAAAAAGCCAAATGCCTTGGGCACATCATCATCTACCATAACTGTAACTTGCTTGCCGGCTTTTTCCAGTGCCATTTTCAGCGCCAGCGTTGAACCCAAAGCATCACCGTCAGGGCTCACATGCGGGCACAATACAAAACTTTCGTTTTTCAAAAGCAGCCCGGCAATTTCTTCAAGCGTACAATTTTTACTCATGCGGGGTTTCCTCTTGTTTGATTTTTCTCAGCAGTTCTTCAATATGCGCGCTGTATTCCATGGAAGTATCCTTGGCAAAAATCAGTGCCGGTGCAAAACGCAGCCTGATTCTTTTGGCAATTTCCGTACGCATATAGCCCACGGCTTTATTAAGCCCCTGCCATGCTTCTTCCTGGTCTTTTTCCGTTCCGTACAGGCTTACATAAACTTTGGCCAGGCTTATATCGTCGGTCAGTTCAACGCCGGTTACGGTAACAAATTTAATGCGCGGGTCTTTAATATCCTGCAGCAAAATTTTGCTGAGTTCCTGCTTAATTGCTTCCTGTAATTTTTCAACTCTTAATCTTGCCATAACAAGTACCTGTCAGTCAACGGCAACTTCTTCCATGGAATAAACTTCAAAAATATCCCCTTCTTTTATATCGCGGAATTTATCAAGTGTTATGCCACATTCAAAGCCTGCCACAACTTCTTTAACGTCATCTTTAAATCTGCGCAGGGAATCAATTTCGCCTTCATGAACTACAATACCGTCGCGTACTACGCGTACTTTGGAAGAATTGGTAACTTTGCCTTCCAATACATAGCAGCCTGCAATAAGCAGTTTGGAAATTGTAATCAGCTGGCGTACTTCCACGCGTCCCTGAATAACTTCTTTAAATTTCGGCGCGAGCATGCCCTTAATAGCCGCTTCAACGTCGTTAATCGCATCATAAATTACCCTGTAAGTGCGTACGTCAACCTTTTCGGTTTCGGCAGCCTTGCGGGCATTCGCATCCGGGCGGACATTAAAGCCAATGATAAGCGCATTGGCAGCAGATGCCAGCATTACGTCAGATTCGGTAATGGAACCAACGCCGGAATGAACTACTACTACTTTTACTTCGTCATTTTTAATATTGGAAAGCGACGATTTAAGTGCTTCAATCGTACCCTGAACGTCAGCTTTAACAACAATATTCAGTTCCTTCAGCTCGCCTTCCTGAATACGCTGGAAAATATCATCCAGTGATACTTTGGCGTTTTGCTGCATTTCTTCGCTGCGGCGTTTTGCAAGGCGTTTTTCGGCAACGCTTCTGGCGGTTTTTTCGTCAGTGCTGTCCAAAATATCGCCAGCCATCGGAACTTCGTTCAGGCCAAGCACTTCAACCGGTGTTGAAGGCAGCGCTTTTTTAACTTTTTCGCCGCGGTCGTTAATCATGGCACGTACTTTGCCGTAAGCGGTGCCTGCAATAATCGTATCGCCGATGCTTAAAGTACCGCGCTGAACCAAAACGGTTGCCACAGGGCCGCGGCCTTTATCAAGCTGCGCTTCGATAATGGTACCGTGTGCAGGAAGGTTCGGGTTTGCTTTTAATTCCTGCATTTCGGCAACGAGAAGAATCATTTCCAGAAGTTCAGGAATACCGGTTTTCTGATGTGCGGAAACCGGTACCATAATGGTATCGCCGCCCCAGTCTTCCGGAATGAGTTCATGTTCTGCAAGCTGCTGTTTAACATGGTCGGGGTTAGCTCCCGGGCGGTCCATTTTATTAATGGCTACAATAATAGGAACCTTGGCTGCTTTGGCATGGTTAATAGCTTCGATAGTCTGCGGCATAACACCGTCGTCGGCAGCTACAACCAAAATCGCAACGTCGGTTACCTGCGCGCCGCGGGCACGCATTGCCGTAAATGCTTCATGGCCCGGGGTATCAAGGAATACAATCTTTTTGCCCTGATAGTTAACCTGATAAGCACCAATGTGCTGAGTAATACCGCCTGCTTCGCGGCTAGTTACATTGGATTTGCGGATAGCGTCAAGCAATGAGGTTTTACCGTGGTCGACATGGCCCATAACCGTAATTACAGGCGGGCGCGGCACACGTTTTGCCGGGTCATCTTCAACTTCCGGAATTTCGGTCGGGTCTTCTTCCGGCGGCAGCGGAACTACTTCTACATCAAATTCCGTGCCTACAAGCTCTGCTGTTTCAAAATCAATATCCTGATTGATGGTAACCATTACGCCAAGCATAAACAAGGCTTTGATAACTTCATTAACTTCGCGTTTAATGAGATTTGCAAAGTCTTTAACATTAATGCTTTCGCCAACTTCAACGCGGGACGGCCTTACAACCGGTGCCTGTACTGCCGGCTGCTGCGGTTTGCTGCTGCCGGGGCGTTTTTTCATCATATGGTCGCGGCTGTGCATATTGCGGCTGTCGCGGCTTGCATACTGGCCTTTAATCTGCGGTTTTTCATTACGTTTTTTGTTAAACTGCTGTTTGCCGCCCTGCTGGCTGCCGCGGTTCTGGTTTTCAAAACGGCTTTGCTGCTGTCCTGCGGCACTGCGGTTCTGCTGGGAACCCTGCCCGGACTGCTGTCCTTTCGGTCCGATAAAAATACCTCCCTGCGGGCGCTGAGGACGGTTCTGCTTATTGTTTTTGCCCTGCTGGCCCTGCTGCAAATTACCCTTGCCATGCTGCTGCATCGGCTGATTGTTCTTTTTATGGTTTTGGTTATTCTGGTTATTATTGTTTTTAACCTGATTTTGATTGCGCTGTTCGTTATGCGCAGGAGCAGGTTTGCTGCCGTTATTTTTCGGTCTGTTATCCTGCTGGGGTTTATTTTTTTCAACCGGTTTAGGCTGATTCTGCACCTGTACTTTAACCTGTTTCTGGGCACTGGCTTTATTAGCGTCATTTTTTGCCGGCACTGCCTTCGGAGCATTGTTTTGTGCTTTTTGCTGCTGAGGCGCAGGCTTTTTCTCCGGCTGAACCGGCTTTTTGGAAAATGCGCGCACTACCATTTCTTTGGCAGCGTCATCCACCGTACTTAAACTTTTAACCTGAATGTTATTTTTTGCCAGTACATCAATTACTTCCTGGTTGCTTTTTCCCAATTCTTTAGCTATTTCATATATTCTATGCTTACCCATTCATCCACCTCCAAACTTAATCGTGGCACTTTTTCTGTATCATTGCTGCAAAATTATTATCCGTAATTACAACGGCCGTACGCGGGGATTTACCTATAGCCGAACCTATTTCCGCACGCGAAGGCCCTGTAATAATATTAACACCGGCCGACTTTGCAAGGTATTCCAGTTCCCTGCGGGATGTTTCCGCCGCATCAGAAGCAATCAGCATCAGTTTTGCCTTGCCGCCGTTTAAAGCGCTGCGTACCGCAAAATCACCCGCTGCAACTTTACCTGCCTTTTGCGCCAGCCCCAATGCAAAAGCTACCTGTCTATTGTCCATCGGGCAAATCCTCCAGCAGTTTTGCATAAACATCTTCCGTTACTGGTTTTTCCAAAGCACGTTCCAGGCGTTTTTCCTTAACGGCTTTTTTTATGCATTCCCGGCTGCGGCAGACATAAGCTCCGCGCCCGGATTTTTTGCCTGTTAAATCAAGCGATATTTCACCTTCCGGAGAACGTACAATGCGCAGCAGTGACTTTTTGTCTTTCATTTCACCACAGCCGACACATTTGCGCTGCGGCACTTTTTTAATCTTCTGCTGCTTCATCAGCTTCACCCCCGGCGCTTTCAAAAGGCTCTTCCTTGCTCTGGGTTTCGCTCTTTATATCAATTTTCCAGCCGGTAAGTTTTGCTGCCAGGCGTGCATTCTGCCCTTCTTTGCCAATGGCAAGAGAAAGCTGGTAATCGGGCACAACTACACGGCAGATTTTTTCACTTTCCAGAATCTCGGTGCTTACAACCTTGGCAGGAGATAATGCGTTGGCAACATACTGAGCGGGGTCATCGCTGTATTTTACAATATCAATCTTTTCGCCGCGCAGCTCGTTTACGATAGCCTGTACGCGCATGCCCTTCTGTCCTACGCAGGCGCCTACCGGGTCGATGTTTTCATCTTTGGTGTAAACAGCAATTTTGGAACGCATGCCCGGTTCGCGTGCAACAGATTTAATTTCCACCAAACCGTCATGAATTTCCGGAACTTCCAGTTCAAACAAGCGTTTCAAAAGGCCGGGATGAGTTCTGGAAACCATAATCTGCGGGCCCTTGCTTGTTTTGCGTACCTCTAAAATATAGGTTTTCATTCTGTCATGGTATTCGTAAATTTCACCGGGAATCTGCTCGCCAACCGTTAAAACAGCCTCTGCTTTGCCCAAATCAATGTAAACATTTCTGTTTTCCATACGCTGAATAACGCCGGTAACAATGTCGTTTTCACGGTTATAATATTTTTCAAACACCATGCCGCGCTCTGCTTCACGGATACGCTGAACAACAACCTGTTTTGCGTTCTGTGCGGCAATGCGGCCAAAGTTTTTCGGCGTTACTTCAATTTCCACAATATCGTCAAGCTCATAGCGCGGGTCAATTTTACGTGCATCTTCCAGAGTAATTTCATTAGCACTGTCTTCAGCGGTTTCAACTACATGCTTTTGTGCATATACATGCAGCTCGCCGCTGGTTCTGTTTAAATCAACGCGTACATTCTGATTGCTGCCAAAATTCTTTTTATAAGCAGTTACCAATGCTTCTTCAACAGCTTCAAACAAAATAGAAGGCTCAATACCTTTTTCCTTGCCTAATTCCTGCACGGCCATAATAAAATCTGCGTTCACTTTTCTTACTCCCCCTAAACCTTAAAAATCTATGTGCGGCCTGATCATGGCAATCGTTTTTCTTTCAAATACAACCGGATTCTTGCTTTCGCGTCCTTTAAGAACAGGTTTGGCGCTGATGGTATTTTCATCATGCGCTGTCAGAACTGCAACTATTTCCTTGTTCTTTTCCCAAGGCGCAAAAAATTTAATATCCACTTTTTTGCCGTAGAAACTTTCAAAATCCTTGTCTTTTTTAAGCGGACGGTCAATACCCGGTGAAGAAACTTCCAGATAATATTTATCCCTGATAGGGTCACGCGCGTCCAAAATTTCCGTCAGCTTTTCACTTACCATCTGGCAGTCATCAATCTCGATGCCGCCCGGTTTATCAATATAAATACGCAGATACCAATCTTTTTCACGCACATATTCAACATCAACCAGCGAAATATCTGTTCCCTGCAAAATTTCTTCGGCCATGCCGCTTACCAGTTTTTCAATCTCTGCACTCTGCATAATTCACCTCCGCTTTTTCTTAACCCTAATAAGAGGAAAGAGCGGGTAAAATACCCACTCTCTCAAAAGAAGTCATAATTTTTCTTAATATATTATACCACTATATGTCTTTAAAGACAAGTTATTTGTATCATTTTAAACATTAAAATTAACAAATCAGCCTCTTAAATATGCCAGAATTTCTTCGGCATTGGTGTCGGGCTTTGCTTTCGGATAAACTTTTTCAATAACACCGTTTTCATCAATTACAAAAGTGCTGCGTACAACGCCCATGCTTACTTTGCCGTACATTTTCTTTTCCTGCCATACGCCGAAAGCCTCAATAGCTTTACGCTCAGGGTCGCTTAACAAAATAAAAGGCAGTTCCTGTTTGGCTGCAAAATTGCTGTGCGATTTTACGCTGTCTTTGCTGATACCAATAACTTCCACACCAAGATTTTTATATTCGCCGTAATTGTTGCGGAAAGCACAGGCCTGGCGAGTACAGCCCGGCGTAGAATCTTTCGGGTAAAAATATACAACTACTTTTTTGCCTGCAAAGTCGTGCAGCGATACCAAATTGCCGTCTTTATCTTCCAAAGTAAAATCAGGCGCTTTCATTCCTGCTTCGAGCATTCTTTATTCCTCCTCTAATATGAATATATCTGAATTTAAAACATTTTATGCTTTCAAGCTTGCAATTGCTGCGGCAGTATCTTCCGCACCGTACACATAGCTGCCTGCAACCAGAATATTGGCACCGGCTTCGCGTACAATTTTACTGGTTTCGGCATTAATGCCGCCGTCAACCTGTATATCGCAGGCCAGGCCTTTTTCGTCAATCATTTTACGCAGCGCTGTAATTTTCGGCACAACGCTTTCTATAAATTTCTGCCCGCCAAAGCCGGGGTTTACCGTCATTAAAAGCACCATATCGGCATCGCCTAAAACTTCCTGCACCATGCAAAGCGGTGTTGCAGGGTTAAGTGCCACACCGGCCTTTACGCCCTTGCTTTTAATATATTGCAGGCAGCGGTGCAAATGCTTGGTTGCTTCTGCATGAACAACAATCATATCCGCACCTGCTTTGGCAAAATCATCAATATATGTTTCCGGGTGTTCTACCATTAAGTGGCAGTCAAAAAAAATATCCGTTACCTTACGGATTTTGGTTACAACGGGAGCGCCAAAAGTAAGGTTAGGCACAAAGTTGCCGTCCATAACGTCGATATGAACCCAATCTGCACCGGCTTTTTCGATTTTTTTAATTTCGTCCGCCAAAAAGGCAAAATCAGCAGATAAGATAGATGGTGCTATTTTAATCATCTTTTACCACTCTTTTCTTTCAGTAATTTTATTTCATCTAAAATTGCAAGATAAGATTCATAACGGCTTGCGGGAATTTTACCTTCTTCTACCGCATTTTTTACGCCGCAGACCGGTTCATGCGTATGCGTGCACGGGACAAATTTGCAGCCGTGCTCAAAATGCTTAAATTCACGGAAATACTTATAAAGCTCGCGCGCGTCGATATTTTCCGCAAGCAAATTGCCAAAACCGGGTGTATCGGCAAGGTAGCCGCCGTTAAAAGGCAGAAGCTGGGCATAACGTGTTGTATGCCGCCCGCGACCGATTTTTTCACTTACCTTGCCTGTCTGCAATGCTATGCCGGGCTGCAGGGCATTAAGCATGGAAGATTTACCGACACCGGACGGCCCGGCAAATGCGCTGATTTTGCCGTTTAAATATTCTTTCAGCGCTTCAAGCCCTGTTTCGTTAAAAGTTGATACAGTAAAAACAGTATAGCCTGCCTTACGGTAAACTCCGGTAATTTCTTCAAGCTGCGCTTCGCTTACAAGGTCTGTTTTATTAAGGCATAAAACGGCTTCAATACCAGCTCGCTCGGCAAACGCCAGCATTTTATCTGCCAGCAGACAGCTGAAATCCGGGTCTGCGCAGGCAAAAGCAATTACAATACAGTCAAGGTTAGCCATTGCCGGCCGCTCCATAAAATTGCGGCGCGGCAAAATAGTTTTAATCATGCTTTCGCCGTCAGGATTTTTCTCAAACTCAACCATATCTCCCGTAACGGCGGAAAAACGCACCTGTTTCATTTTACCCTTTATTTTGCAGGTAACAATTTCTTTATCAGGTGTTTCCACATAATAATACCCGTTAAAATTTTTTATAATGCGGCCTGCTGTCAAAGCTGTTTCTCCTCTATAAGTTTATTGTCACAGTAGAATCTGGCCACGGCGCTACCGCTTACTTCAACTTTCTGGCGTATGCGCACGCCTTCACGTTTGGTGCCTTCGTAAACTACTTTTTCGCCGTCGTCGTCAACCACAACAATTTTTACTTTTTGTTTTTTCGCTCCGTCAGGCACTACAAATTCGGCATATTTATTCTGAGATGCCGTACCTACGCCGTCAGAAACACGCAGCACAACATCAGTGCTGTTCAAAACTTTGCTGCCTTCTTTAGGCGTAATGCTCAAAACAGTACCGGCAACTTTTTTACTGCCCACGCTTTGTGCGGTAATGTTTTTAAAACCGAGTTTTTCAAGTACCGTCATGGCTTCGCCTGATGCTTTGCCAACTACGGAAGGAATAGTAACTTCTTTCGGCTTTTCGGAGATTACAAGATTTATTTTTTCACCATGGCGTATTTTTTCGTTAGCTTTAGGGGTTTGTTCAATAACAAGCCCGCTGCCGTCTTCGCGGAAAACGGTTTCTACTTTGCCAAGCGCAAGTTCTTTGCGTTCTATCATCTTGCGTGCGTCGGCAAGGTTTTTGCCCATAAGGTTAGGAACATCCACCATTTCAATGCCCTTGCTTACCGTTAAATAAACAGCACTGCCTTCTTTACGCATTTCGTTTCCGGCAGGGTCCTGCTCAAGCACAAGCCCCGGTGTTACTTTATCGTCGTAGGCTTCCTTCAGGGTTATGCTGAACCCTGCATTTTCCAGTATCTGCTGCGCTTCAACAACGGTTTTACCGGTTACATCAGGCACTTTTACAGTTTCACGGCTAAACACGTTGCCTATAAGCAGAAATACTGCCGATAAAACCACTACCACAGCCGCAAGCATAATTTGCTGGTGCCGTGTAAGCTGGGTTTCTTTCATTTTTTGCAGCCAGCTTTTTTTAGCTTTCGGTTTTGCAGGAGCAGCAGGAACCGTCATTACAATGGTTTCTTCCGGAACTTCCGTTTCATCTGTCACCAGTGCAGATTTTTCTTTAACTTCGTCAGCAAAGCTGTCTGCTTCGGTGTAATCCTCTGCCTCGCCGTTTTTCTCCATTTTATTTTTGATGGAATTTAAATCCTGGCGCATTTCTTCCGCGCTGGCGTAACGCTTGGTTAAATCTTTGGCAAGCGCTTTATCTATCACATGCTGCAAACAAGCCGGCAGCCCGTCAACGTAAGTGCTGAGCGGCGGCGGCGTTTTTTCAACATGCATCATGGCAACGGCAACGGCCGTATTGCCGTCAAACGGCACATGCCCCGTAAGCATTTCATAAAGCACAATACCCAAAGAATAAATGTCGCTCTGGGCGGTTACAGGCTTTCCGCTTGCCTGCTCCGGAGATAAATAATGCACCGAGCCAATTACCGAATTGGTATACACCATCGTCATATTGCTTATCATTCTGGCAATGCCAAAATCAGCAATTTTGGGGTGCATGTTTTCTGTTATTAAAATATTGTGCGGCTTAATATCGCAGTGAATAATATTGCGCCTGTGCGCATGGCTTAACCCCGCTGCAATATCTTCGGCAATGCAAACAGCCTTATAAGGCGAAAGCCGTCCTTTTTCTTCAAGCAGGTCTTTTAAGGTTTTGCCTTCCACATATTCCATAACGATAAAAGACTTGCCTTCTTCTTCGCAAACATCAAAAATATTTATGATAGAAGGGCTGGAAAGCCGTGCAGCCGACTGAGCCTCATGCTTAAACTGGTTAAGAAGCGTTTTGTCGTCATTAAACTGGTCGCGCAGTATTTTTATAGCTACCTGCCTGTTAAGCAGCAAATCTTCAGCCAGATAAACTTCGGCCATTCCGCCTGAACCAATGTGACGCAGGATTTTATAACGTTGTTTTAAAATTGTTCCGTTGTTCATTTATATCTCCTCCGCACAAAAGTCTATCAAAATCACCGAAACATTATCGCGCCCGCCATTATTAAGCGCAAGTTCAATTAAAGCATCCGCCGCTTTTGCCGTATTTTCTTCCTTCAAAACGGCAGCAATTTCATCATCGGCAGCCATATCCGAAAGCCCGTCGCTGCACAAAAGCAGCCTGTCGCCCGGCTCTGTTTCAAAGCTGAAAACATCTGAATCAAGCCCTTCATCCGCACCGACTGCCCTTAAAATTACATTGCGCTGCGGGTGGCGGCGTGCTTCATCAGTTGTTATATCGCCCTTGCTTAAAAGTTCAGCCACATAAGAATGGTCCTGAGTTATCTGCTTAAGCAGGCCATTGCGCCATAAATACAGACGGCTGTCGCCAATATTTAAAGCATAAGCTTTTTTATCTTCTGCCAGATACACGGCAACCAGAGTTGTGCCCATGCCTTCGTAATCAGGCATTTTGCATACCAGGCTGCGCAGATGGCTGTTAGCTTTGGAAGCAGCTTCTTTTAAAGCCGTACACAGGGCTTCTCCGGTAAGCCCGGCAAAATTCTTTTTTTCTTCTTTTAAAACTTTAATTGTTTCCACGCTGGCAATTTCACCGCCGGCATAACCGCCCATGCCATCAGCGATGGCAAACAGTTCCGGTCCGTCCGTTAATAAGGCATCCTCATTAGCAGTACGCACAAGGCCGGTATTTGTTTTACTGACCGCTATCATACAGCGCCCCCTGAATAAATCACTTGTTATCGTTAAACTTCGCCCGCAGCTGTCCGCAGGCTGCATTAATATCTTTGCCCATCTCCTTGCGGATGGTGGCATTAATTTTATTTTTCTGTAAAATTCTTAAAAATCCTTCAATACGTTTTGCCGGAGGGCGTTCAAAACCTTTTTCCGGTACCGGATTGGCCGGAATTAAATTTACCGATGCGTGCTTAAATTTTAAATAATTACTTAAAAGCTGCGCATCCTCCGTGCTGTCATTTTTATCTTTTATTAAAATATATTCATAAGTTACCTGCCTGCCGCTTGCGCGCGCGTATTTTTCCGCGGCAGCAATAACGGAAGGAAACGGAAAGCCTTTATTAACAGGCATCAGCTGAGTGCGCACATCATCTTTTACGGCATGCAGCGAAACGGCAAGATTAATAGGTATATTTTCTTCCGCCAGCCTTTCAATGCCCGGTATAATTCCGCAGGTAGAAACCGTCATATTACGGTAACTCATAAACGCCGCATCCTCACGGTGCAGAAATTTTAAAGCACCCGTAACCTCATCATAGTTAAGCATCGGCTCGCCGCTGCCCATCACTACAACGCGGCTTACCTGCTGCGGGGCTATCATGGCGTTAAACAAATAAACCTGCATAATAATTTCTGCACTCGTTAAATTACGCACGCAGCCGTTTAAACCGCTGGCACAGAAAGCACAGGCCATGGCACAGCCAACCTGACTCGACACGCAAACGCTGTAACCGTAATCGTGGTGCATTAAAACAGTTTCCACGGAATTGCCGTCCTGCAATTCAAGCAGCAGCTTTTCCGTAAGGCCGTCCGACGATTTCCAGCGCGTTAAAATATTTATACTGGCAGGCATAACCGTAAATTTTTCATTCAAAACGGCAATATCTGCCTTGGAGAGATTATGCATCTCCTCAAATTTAAAAACACATTTTTTATAAAGCCACTGGTAAACCTGCGAAGCACGGAATTTTTTCAAACCTGCTGCCACAAACTCCTGCTGCAATTCTTCCGGCGTTAAGCCAAAAATTTCTTTTTTCATAATCACAGCTCCTTGCGGCGCATTACGCAGATATAAAAGCCGTCAACATTATCACGCTGCGGCAGAAGCTGCAGCTCATTAATTGTTTCACCGGTCAGCGGATGCCTGAACCCGGCATATTCAAATTCCGTATTGGCCTTTAAAAACTCACTGACAAGCAGGTTATTTTCTGCCTGCTCCAAAGTACAAGTACTGTAAACAAGCCTTCCTCCCGGTTTTACGTAACGTGCTGCATTTTGCAGAATAGCTTTTTGCAGCGGAGGAAATACTTTTAAATCTTTTTTATTTTTACGCCAGCGTGCTTCTGCCCTGCGCCTTAATACACCAAAGCCGCTGCAAGGCGCATCCACAAGGACACAATCCGCAGAGTCTGCCCATTCCGGTTTAAATACAGAAGCATCCATCAGCACGGGTTCTATAATATCTATGCCAAGCCTTACGGCATTTTCTTTAATTAACTCCATTTTATGCGGATGAATGTCGCAGGCATAAATTCTGCCCTTATTTTGCATAAGCTGGGCAAGGTGAGTTGTTTTCCCGCCCGGCGCAGCGCATAAATCAAGCACTGTCATCCCCGGCTGCGGGCATACTGCGTGAGCAACAAGCATGGAGCTTTCATCCTGCATATAAAAAGCATCCGGTGCTTTTTCCATTAAAGCATTAAGCCCTGCGGTTTTGGTGCAGATTATGCCTTCCTCGCACCATTTGGAAGGAACAGCTTCAAAGCCTGCTGCCTGCAAAACTTCCAAAAGATTGCTGCGTGTTGTTTTAAGCGTATTGGTTCGCAGGCTTAAAACAGGCGGCAAATTATTGTAATCCAGTAATTTTTCTGTTTCTTCTTCTCCAAACTGCTTTAACCAGTGCTTGACAAGCCACAGCGGATGCAGTTTTGTTAAGGCAAGGTTTAAAGCTGCATCGGCAGATTTATCAGGAAACAGCAAAGTTCTCGCTTCCCTGCCGCGTACGGCAGAACGCAGAATGCCATTTACAAATTTTGCCGCACCGGCATGGCTTGCGGCTTTGGCAAGTTCCGTACTTTCATTGCATGCCGCCGAAACCGGTACTTTATCAAGATAAAAAATCTGATAGAGCCCCATGCGCAAAATATTTAAAATTACCTTGTCAATTTTTGCCAGAGGCCTTGCCGATAACTGCGACAAAAGCCAGTCCAAAGTACCTTTTGCTTTTATGGTACCATAGACCAGCTCTGTAATGAACCTGCGGTCCCTGTCATCCGTTTTTTTAGTGCGCAGGGTTTTGTTAAGGGCAATATTGGCATAAGCGCCGCCATCAATAACGGCACAAATTACTTCAAGCGCAATCTGCCTTGCAGTATCTTTTTTTATTTTTTTATTTGCCTGTCTTTTTTCTGTCATCTGCTTCCTCTGTATCTAAAAAGTCTAAAATAGCTGCTTCTACTTTCTTAATATCAACCCGTGTATTAAAACATGGGCCAAACGGCCTTTCGTTTAAAACGCCTATAACCGGCAGCGGAAAAACATCCTGTATGCCGCTGGTTAAATCGCGCTCGCAGGCAACGGCAATTATTGCTTTCGGGCGTATTTCTTTTACCATCTGCCTAGCCAAAGTACCGCCTGTTGCCACGCCCATGTGAATTCCGTATTTATGTGCCAGCCCAAGCATTCCGCCGACACAGCAGCGTCCGCACTGACGGCAGTTTTCAATATTGCGCGTAATTTTATGGGCGCAGGTATCAAGCTGAATGCAGTGCGGCGTTAAAATCATAATTCTTGATGCCGGCACTTTTATTTTATGCTGGCGTACCAGATGATTGCTTACTTCAATAAAAGACTGTTCTATTCTCTGGCGCGGTATGTTAAAAATGCGTCCCAGCCCAACAGCAAAGGGAAACAGCATATTAACAGCTTTCCATGCCCAAAAATAAAATGTTTTGATGATTGGAAAGCCTAAAATTGCAAGCACAATAGCACTGACAGCTGCCAAAAGAGCTATTGCCACCACAATGCCAACGCTGCCAAAAAGCACCGGCAGCGTGGAACTGATTTGTGCAAGCCCCGGCAAGGCCACGCGCCAGCATAAATAAATAAAAACCGCTCCCAAAAAAGCACTGGCCAATGTCAGCGAAACAAATATGCGTTTTTTCGGTTTCAAAACACTTTCCATTGCTTTACTTACCTCAACCTAAAATATCACCTTTATTAATACCGCGGCCATTGCAGAATACCGCAGCAGGCATACGTTTTTTCGATTCCGGCTGTACTTCGGTAACAAGAAGAACGCTGCTGCCGCAGGCAACTTTAAAGCCGTTCTTTAAAACTTCGGTAACTTCCCCCGCTTTGCTGCCGCTGCCACTGGCAACTTCCGCACGCCATATTTTAAGCTTTTTGCCTCCGGGCAAATTCGTAAACGCACCCGGTGCAGGGTTAAAGGCACGTATTTTATTATGAATCTCCGCCGCAGACAGGTTCCAGTCAATGGCTTCCATATCGCGCGTAAGCAAATGTGCGTAAGTTGCTTCAGCATCATTTTGCTTAACTGGTTTAATTTCGCCGCGTTTTATTTTTTCAACGGTTTCAAGCAGCAGTTTGCCGCCAATTTCCTTTAAACTGTCATGCAGTTCGCCCATGGTCATTTCCGGCGTAATCTCAACTTCCGCTTTTGCAAGCATATCGCCGGTATCCATACCGATATCCATCTGCATAATTGTTACGCCGCTTTTTGTTTCGCCGTTTAAAATTACATAATGTATAGGCGCAGCCCCGCGGTATTTAGGCAAAAGCGAAGCATGCACGTTTATACAGCCGTACTTCGGCATTTCCAGAATTTCTTTCGGCAAAAACTGGCCAAAAGCAGCTACTACAATTAAATCAGGCGCAAGGCCGCGTAAAAGTTCAATAACTTCCGGCGTTTTTACGCGCTGAGGCTGGTAAACTTCATAGCCACGTTCAAGCGCATATTCTTTTACCGGCGTCATAAGCATTTTCTGCCCGCGTCCTTTGGGCCTGTCAGGCTGTGTAAATACACCAACTATTTCATCTGTGCCCTGCTCTGCCAGCGCCTTTAAACTGGCAACGGCAAAATCAGGGGTTCCCATAAATACAATACGCATCATTACTGCTCCCCGTCAAAATTCTTCGGCATCAGCACTTTGGCCTTGTCTATAAACAGCACTCCGTCCAAATGGTCAAGTTCATGCTGAATGCAAACTGCCAGAAGCCCATCTGCCTTAATAAGCATTTTTCGCCCTTTACGGTCATAATATTCGCAATGCACAATTTCCGCACGTTCCACTTCGCCTTCGTAATCAGGTACGGAAAGGCAGCCTTCCGGGCCAACGGCAGAACCCTCACGGTAAGTAATAACAGGGTTGATAAGCTCAATCAGCCCTTCGCCAACGTCAATAACAACAATGCGTTTCAAAACGCCAATCTGCGGCGCCGCAAGCCCGACACCGTTAGCGGCATACATGGTTTCTGCCATATCGTCCAAAAGACGCAGAGTTTTTTTATCCATGCGTTCAACTTCCTGTGCTTTCTGGCGCAGCACAGGGTCTCCGGCAACAAGTATTTTTAATTTACTCACAGTATCCTCCTAAAATTCGCTCTCATAATAATTATTATATCACAAAAAATGTTATACGGGCAATTTTACAGCACATTAAACGGGTCAACGTCAAAATAAACATTTTTCATGTCACGGTACGGCGACTGCCATAACGCTGTTTTAAATATATTTATCTGTGTGCTTTTTACCAGCACGTTAACTCGGTATAAATCGCGCACTTTGCCAATAATACCGGCAAACGGGCCGAATACTTCCGCATCGGTATTTTTTGCCTGCTGCTCCAGAAAATCAGCTATTTCCTTAGCCGTACCGTTAGCGCGTTCTTCGTTTTTATCCCATACGGTTATTTTCAAAAACGCCGCATAAGGCGGATAATTTAGTTCCTTACGCCGCAGCAGTTCTTCTTCCGCAAAGGTATCGTAATCCTGTGCCGCCGCAAGATGGACAGTCCGGTTATCCGCATCGTACACCTGCAAAATTACATGCCCCGGCTTATCGCCGCGCCCAGCACGCCCTGCGGCCTGTGTAAGCAGCGAAAACGCTCTTTCGTAAGCACGGAAATCCGGCATGTTCAGCATGGAATCTGCCGAAAGCACGCCGACAAGCGTAACATTGGGTATGTCGTGCCCTTTGGCAACCATCTGCGTACCAATCAGCACATTATACCTGCCGCTTGAAAAAGCGTTTAAAATTTCTTCATGTGCAAATTTGCGCAGCGTGGAATCCTGGTCCATACGCAAAACTTTTACTTCCGGCAAAGCCGCAATCTGTGCTTCTGCTTTTTGCGTGCCGGTGCCGAAAAATTTTATGCGCCTGCTGTGGCATTTGGGGCATTCTTCCGGCACGGGCATGGTGTTGCCGCAGTAATGGCAGCGCATGGCTTTTCCTTCTTCATGGTAAACCAAAGCCACGGCGCAGTGCGGGCACATAATAGTTTCACCGCAGTCACGGCACATAACAAAAGTTGAATAACCGCGGCGGTTTAAAAGCACAATTGCCTGCTCTCCTGCCGCAGCAGTACGCACAAGCTCCTGCTGCAAAGTGCGTGACAGCACCGAAAAATTTCTTTCCTGCAATTCTTTGCGCATATCAACAATTTGTACCTTTGGCAGCGGCTGGCCGTTTGGGCGGCCAGTTAAACGCAGATGCTTAAACCGCCTCATTGTGGCGTCATAATAACTCTCTATCGACGGCGTTGCGCTGCCTAAAACTACCGGTATATTAAAATATTTTGCCCTGTGCAGTGCTACTTCACGGGCATGATAGCATGGTCTTTCTTCCTGTTTGTAACTCTGGTCATCTTCTTCATCAATAATAACAAGGCCTAAATTTGTAAAAGGCGCAAAAACAGCCGAACGCACGCCAATTAAAATCTGCGCTTCGTTATTGCGTATTTTATAAAAAACGTCTGCCCTTTCGCTTGCCGATAATTTACTGTGCACAACAGCAATGCAGCCCTTAAACCAGCTTTGAAAACGCTTTACTATCTGCGCCGTGAGGGCAATTTCCGGCACAAGTACCAGTACCTGGCGTCCTTCTGCAAGCGCTTTTGCCGTTAAATTAAGGTATACTTCCGTTTTGCCGCTGCCGGTTACGCCCTGCAACAAAAAAGTTTCCTGCCGTTTTTCTGTAATTGCTTTGCTTACGGCTTCAACAGCCCGTGCCTGTTCTTCCGTTAAATCAAAACTTTGTTTTAAAGTGTTATTGCCGGCATAACTGTTGCGTAAAACGCGCTGCTCACTGCGGCTACACCACGCCTTTTGCAGCAGGGTACGCAAAACAGCAGCACTTACACCTGCTGCTTCCAACTCCTTTGCGCTCAGCTCACGCTCTGCCTGCGCCAAAATTTGCAGCGCCGCCATCTGCGCCTTAGCGCGGTTACTGCCTTCCGCCAGCGCCAGCATGCCGCTTTCCGTTATGGCATAACAATACTGCATTTTTTCTTTCAGGCGGTTTTCCAGTTCGTAATATAAAAGCCTGCCGTTTTCATCATAAACAGCATGGCGCTTTATACTGCTTTTGCCGGGAATAAAAAGGCGCATTGCTTCTGCCAGCGGGCACATATAATATTCTGCAAGCCAGCGGGCTGCTTCCAGCATTTCATCGTCAAACCACGGCTCAGTGCCTATAACTGCCTGAACCTCTTTATATCTTTCAGGCTCCGGCAAATCGCTGCCTGCTTCGCCAACAACAAAGCCTTCCGTTGTCTGCCGCGCAAAAGGCACAATTACACGCCATCCTGCGCCTATATAGCCAAACTGCGGCGGCAAAGCGTATGTAAACTGTTTAAACAAATTTTTAACAGGTAAATTTATTGCTACGTTAACGTATCTCATACAAAACTCCAACTAAAACTTTACCTATTTATTTTACCATATCCTGACAAATACTTTAATAAAAAAACTGCACCTCCTAAAGTCTAACTTTTGGGGTGCAGTTCAACGCAGTTTAAAATTTTAAATTTTACAGTCCGGCCTGTTTTCTTAAAGTTTCTGCCTTATCGGTATGTTCCCACGGCAGGTCTACATCGGTACGGCCAAAATGCCCGTAAGCAGCAGTCTGCTTGTAAATCGGGCGCAGCAAATCCAGCGTTTTAATAATGCCGGACGGGCTGAGAGAGAAGTTCTTTTTAATAAGTTCGGCAATCTTGTCGTCGTCAATTTTGCCGGTGCCGAAAGTATCTACCAAAACGGAAACAGGCTGTGCAACGCCAATGGCATAAGCAAGCTGAATTTCGCATTTATCGGCAAGACCTGCGGCAACAACGTTTTTAGCTACATAACGTGCTGCATAAGCTGCACTGCGGTCTACTTTCGTGGGGTCTTTACCGGAGAAAGCACCGCCGCCGTGACGGGCCATGCCGCCGTAAGTATCAACAATAATTTTACGTCCGGTAAGGCCGCTGTCGCCCTGCGGGCCGCCGATAACGAAACGTCCGGTCGGGTTGATGTAATATTTGGTTTCGTCATCAAGCATTTCTGCCGGTACAACCGGTTTTACAACAAATTCCATAATATCGCGGCGGATTTGTTCCAGAGCAATTTCCGGAGCATGCTGCGTGGAAATAACAATCGTATCAATGCGTACGGGTTTGCCGTCGTCATATTCAACGGTTACCTGGGTTTTTCCGTCCGGGCGCAGGTAAGGCAGAACGCCGGTTTTGCGCACTTCTGCAAGGCGGCGGGAAAGTTTATGTGCCAAAGAAACAGGCAGCGGCATATATTCCGGAGTTTCGTTAGTGGCATAACCGAACATCATGCCCTGGTCACCGGCGCCTACTTCGTTTTCATCGGCCTTGCCTTCTTTTGCTTCCAGAGATTTATCAACGCCAAGCGCAATATCCGGCGACTGTTCGTCAATGGAAATCAAAACGCCGCAGGTATTGCCGTCAAAGCCATATTTAGCGCGGTCATAACCGATATTGATAACGGTTTCGCGCGCGATTTTAGGAATATCAACATAGCAGCTCGTGGAAATTTCGCCGACAACATGAATCTGCCCGGTTGCAACTACAGTTTCGCAGGCAACACGGCCATGCGGGTCCTCTGCCAGAATAGCATCAAGCACAGCATCAGAAATCTGATCGGCAATTTTATCAGGATGCCCTTCCGTAACAGATTCGGAAGTAAATAATTTTCTCATTCTGTTCCTCCTTATGTAAATAAAAAAGCGCCCTCTGTGAGAGCGCCGCTGATTGTACCGACATTCTCATCTCTCGATTAACTCGCAGGACTTAGCACCGTTTGCATTAATGCAATGGTTGCTGCGGTTTCATTGGGCCAATCCCTCCACCAGCTCTTGATGAGTAATATTAAGTTACTATGATATTATATCCAATTTATGTAAAAAAGGCAACAATTATTTCCTTAAGCGCAGAACGGTGTTCAAAAGTTCTTCCGCAACGTCGTATTTGCTCATCTGCGGCAGTTCTTTAATGCTGCCGTCCGGGAAAATCAGTTTTACGATATTGGTTTCACTGCCAAAGCCTGCCCCCTGCATTGTTACATCGTTGGCAACAATCATATCAAGGTTTTTCTTGGTAACTTTTTCTTTGGCATTATCAATAAGGTTCTGGGTTTCTGCTGCAAAACCAACAAGAAACTGGCCTTTTTTGCGTTCACCCAGCGTTTTTAAAATATCCGGGTTCTTATCCATTACAACCGTTAAAGCATCATCGGTTTTCTTTTTAATTTTCTGCGCTGCCACATCATGCGGGCGGTAATCGGCAACAGCCGCCGCCTTGATAACAATGTCACAGCCGTCGTAAACGGCAAGGCACGCATCCATCATCTGCTGCGTTGTTTCTACATTTACAACTTTAATATTCGGCGGCGGTGTAAGCGCGCTGGGGCCTGTAACAAGGGTTACTTCCGCGCCGCGTTCTGCAGCTGCCTGTGCAATGGAATAACCCATTTTTCCGCTGCTGCGGTTGCCTACATAACGCACCGGGTCAATGGGTTCACGCGTACCGGCTGCAGTTACCAAAACTTTAAGGCCGCGCATATCGCCTTCCGTTTTTGCAAAAAAGTTCTTCACAAAATTAACTATATCCGCAGGTTCAGGCAAACGCCCTGCGCCAACGGCACCGCAGGCCAGTACGCCGCTTGCCGGAGGCATCACCACAATGCCGCGGCTTTTAATTTTGGCAATATTTTCCTGTGTGGCAGGGTTTTCATACATATGCGTATTCATGGCAGGGCACACAATAACCGGTGAATGTGCCGCAAGCAGCGTTGTCGAAAGCAAATCATCGGCAATACCGTATGCCATTTTGGCAATGATGTTGGCCGTTGCCGGCACAACCATAAACAGATCGGCCCAATCGGCAAGGGCAATATGTTCAACGTTAAATTCCTGATTGGCATTCCACATGGAAACAGCAACTTTATTGCCGCTGATTTCCTTAAAAGTCAGCGGAGTTACAAACTGCTGGGCATGTTCTGTCATAACGACACGCACTTCTGCACCCTGTTTGCGCAGTTTGCTCACCAGGTCAACGGCTTTATAAACGGCAATGCCGCCTGTTACACCTAAAACAATTTTCTTACCCTTCAACAAGGCCGGCGCCTCCCTTATTTACCCTGATTGCGCTCATAAGTAATGGTATCGTTTGCAATTTCCTTCAAGGCAATGCTTACTTCCTTTTCCGGAAGGTTCTGCCCGGGCACAGTCAGTTCGCGTGCACGTTTGGCAGCCAGCATGGCCAGAGTATATTTGCTGTCAACTTTTTCTGTTAAATAATCGATGGAAGGATCTACCATAGACATTAAAATCACTCCTCTTTTCTGCAATGGCAAATTTCGTCAATAATAAAATATGTACGGGCGGCGCGGTAACGTTCTGCTTCCATAACGGTCAGAACTTTCTGCGTGGCCCTTTCGGCAATGTCATTAACTATAATATAGTCATATTCGCTGGCGTAAGCAAGCTCGCCCGTGGCGGATGCAAGGCGTTTTTTGATAACTTCCTCGCTGTCTGTGCCGCGTTTGTAAATACGCGAAGAAAGCTCATCAAGAGAAGGCGGAACAATAAACACAAACACACCGTCCGGGAAACGCTTTTTAATCTGCAAAGCGCCCTGAATATCAATTTCCAAAATTACATCTTTGCCCTGATTAAGCAAATCCATAACATAATCGCGCGGCGTGCCGTAATAGTTGCCGTATACTTCGGCATACTCCAGAAGGCCGCCCTCGGCAATCATGGTTTTAACTTCTTCAACAGTTTTAAAAAAATAACTTACGCCGTCAACTTCGCCCTCGCGCGGAGCGCGGGTGGTTACAGATACCGAATAGCCAATATCCGGCAGCTTTTCACGCAGCATCTGGCAGATTGTACCTTTACCGGCGCCGGACGGACCCGACAAAACCAGCAGCAATCCTTTTGGTTTCAAAATAAGCCCTCCCCTGCTCAGCCGTTATTCTTCATCTTCGTCATCGCTCTGTACAAGCCTGTTGGCAACGGTTTCCGGCTGTACGGCCGACAAAATAATATGGCCGCTGTCAGTAACAATTACCGCACGTGTTCTGCGCCCGTAAGTTGCGTCAATAAGCGTGCCGTTATCGCGCGCTTCCTGAATAATTCTTTTTATCGGCGCAGATTCCGGGCTGATAATAGAAATAATCCTGTTGGCAGCAACTATATTGCCAAAGCCTATGTTAATAAGCTTAATATCCATAAAGCAGCCTCCTCTTATTCGATATTCTGTATCTGTTCCCTGATTTTTTCAATTTCTGCCTTAATGTCTACCACCAGCTGGGCAATGGTGTAATCATTGGCCTTGGAAGCAATGGTGTTGGCTTCACGGTTAAATTCCTGCACCAGAAAATCAAGCTTTCTGCCCACCGGCTGATTAAGGTTAATAATTTCGCGGAATTGTTTGATATGGCTTTTCAGCCTTACAATTTCTTCCGTAATGCTTGTACGGTCGGCAAAAATGGCAACTTCCTGCAACAAGCGTTCCGGCTCTACCGTCTGGTTATATTTTTCAAGCAGGTCGTTAATGCGTTCGCTCAAACGTTCCTGGTATTCTTCCACAACCTGCGGCGAACGTGCTTCTATCTGCAAAAGTTTTTCTTCAATCAGCGCGGCGCGCTTGATAAAATCGCCGTAGATATTGCCGCCTTCCGTTTCGCGCATGGCAACAAGGTTGTTAACAGCCTGCTGCAAAGCCTGTTCAAGCTGCGGCCAGATGGTTTCAACGTCAAAAAAGCCCTCTTTAACGCTGATAACGTCCGGGCAGCGCGCGAGGTACAATACCTCTGCCTGCTCGGCCAGCTTGCAGCCGCCGATACCGGCAGCTTCGGCAACTTCCTGCAAAGCGTTATGGTACGCTGCTGCCAAAGGCTTGTCTACTTTAACGGTGCAGAGCCCGTCATTTACATAATCTGCTGTGATAAATACATCTATGCGCCCACGGTTAATACTGCGCAAAATAGTTTTGCGTATCCTGTCCTCCAGGGGATTTAAAAAGCGCGGCAAACGGATAGCCACTTCATTATAACGGTGATTTACCGTTTTCATTTCTACCGTTGCCGAAAACTTTTCATCCTCATATTCGCCGCGGCCAAAACCAGTCATACTTTTAAGCAAAATAAAACCTCCCGCCGCATTTCTAAATTAGTAAAATTGTTGTATACTTATTCTTGAAATAATATTATACCCTATTATGACTTCATAAGCAAACGAAAAACGCAAATTTTTAAAGAAAAAAGGAGAATTTCCATGAATTTGGAAGGTATTACAATAAATATTCTCACAAGCCGGCTGCAGGAAAAGCTGCTCGGCGGCAAAATATATAAAGTTTTTATGCCTAACAAAAGCAGCCTTCTGCTGCTTGTTAAAACCGAAAATGCCGTTATACCTTTAGCTGCCGATTTTTCCGGTGCTTCGCCCTATTTATATATGCCGGATAAAACGCCGGAACGCCCTGAAACCCCGCCTGCTTTCTGCATGCTTCTGCGCAAGCATCTGGAAGAAGGGCGCATTACCAAAATAATGCAAAGCGGCCTGGACCGCGTTGTTACAATGGAGATAAGCAGCATAGGCAGCGCAAGGCAAATTATCAGCAAACAGCTTATTTTTGAACTAACCGGTAAAAACGCCAATATTATTTTTGTAAGCGAAGGCGTAATTTTAGACAGCCTGAAACACATCGGCAAAGCGTTAAGCAGTTACCGCCAGATTCTGCCGGGTCTTGCCTACATTGCCCCGCCGCCGCAGAACGGGCTGGATATTTTAACATCCGCCCCGGTGGATATTGCCGCAGCGGCACAAAACCTGCCCCCGCCGCCGCAAAAAGCGCTTATTGCCGCTACAACCGGCATTGGGCAGTATACGGCAGGCCAGCTTTTAAAAATTGCCGGCATAACTGCCGAAAGCGGTATTACAAACGAAAATGCTGCTGCGCTGGCAGATGCCATTGGCACTTTGCAAAAAAATATTGCCGCTGCCAAAGCCGGTACTGCGCCTGTATACGCCATTATTACCCGTACCAATACCGTTAAAACAATTCTTCCGTTTAAACCTTTGCAGCTTACAGGCGGCGAAACCGTAAAAGAGTTTGCCTCGCTTAACAGCGCCGTTGCTTTTGCGCAAAGCCTTACGCCCGTTCTTTTGCCGGAACAGGCGGTTTTAAACAAAACAGTAAATGCGGAAACCGAAAAGCTGCAGAAGAAAATACTGCTTTTAAAAGAAGAACTTGCCGCGGCGGAAGATGCCGAACAGCAGCGCATTATTGCCGATACCTTAATGGCAAATTTGTACCGCATTGCCAAAGGCAGCAGTGAATGTACGCTTGAAAACATTTATGACGGCACGCCGCTGGCCATAAAACTTGCGCCCGATTTAACTGCCAACGAAAACGCACAAAAATATTATAAACGCTATAATAAATTAAAACGTGCGCAGGCAGAAATTAAAGAGCAGCTGAAACTTACGGAAGAAGCCGTTGAATATCTTGGAAGTATCGACATTGCCCTTAAACTTGTACAAACAAGGGCCGAAGTTGCTGAAATTAAGGCAGAACTTGCTGCCGCAGGTTTTATAACCGTAAAAAATACCAAAAATAAAATGCCGCAGGCAAAATCAACACCAACAATTATTAAACTTTCGGAAGATACGGCTTTATATATCGGCAAAAACAACAAACAAAACGATTACGTTACTTTTTCAATCGGCAGCGGCAATGATTTATGGTTCCATACCAAAAACATTCCCGGCTCGCACGTTATTTTAAAAACAACTCTGCCGCAGGCAGATGAAAAAGACATTCAAACTGCGGCAACGCTGGCAGGATACTTCAGCAAAGCCCGCGGCGGCAGTAAAATACCTGTAGACTGTACCCTGAGAAAATTTGTAAAAAAACCGAGCGGTGCTAAACCCGGCTTTGTTATTTACACTAACCAGACAACGTATTATGTAACGCCAGAAGAAGAAGCAATAAACAAATTAATAAATTAAACAAAAAACTGCACCAAAAGCTATGATATGCACAATAACTTTAACGGTGCAGTTTTTTACTGCAATAAATATTTATTTAACAAGTCAATATCAAAAGCATATTCTTGTGCTGTCTGTTTTGTTATCTCCCCTGTTTTTGCCAAATATGCCAGCGCGTAATCCATGCACTGCATTCCCTGCTGCCTGCCGTTTTGCATGTAGCTTACAAGCTGATGTGCTTTTCCGTCACGCAAAAGGCTGCGCACGGCCTGTGTAAAGGTTAAAACTTCAAAAGCTGCCGTTCTTCCGCAATGGCAGCCCGGAACAAGCTGCTGCGCTATAACAGCCTGTAAATTTTCTGCAAGCTGCGCACGCATTTGCTGCTGTTTTTCCGGCGCAAAAAAATCCAGCATCCGCGATACTGCCAAAACAGCACTGCGCGTATGCAGCGTTGCAAGCACCAAATGCCCTGTTTCGGCAGCGGAAACTGCACCGGCAGCAGTTTGTGCATCACGCAGCTCACCAATCATAATAACGTCAGGGTCCTGGCGCAGTGCCGCACGCAGGCCAAATGCAAAACTGGCGGTATCACTGCCTACCTGCCGCTGGCTGATAATGCTTTTATTTTCCGTAAACCTGTATTCCGGCGGGTCTTCCAAAGTAACAATATGCGCACTTTTATTACGGTTAATAAAATCAACCATAGCCGCCAGGGTTGTGCTTTTGCCGCTTCCGGCCGGGCCGGTTACCAGAATAAGCCCGCTGCGCTGCATGGCAAGCTTCTCCAAAACAGGCGGAGCGTTCAAGTCTGATAACGATGGGACTGCACTTTTTATTATTCTTACGGCAAGTGCCGGGGAGCCATTCTGTAAATATCCGTGCATCCTAAAACTTTCTGCACCGTCAATACGGCAGCAAAAATCCGCCTCTGTTTCGTTAACGGCACAGGAACCGTACTGCTCAATAAAAGATGTAATTGCGTTTTCGCTTACAGCAGGTAAATTCTGTCTGTTTAAAACGCCGTTAATTCTGAATACCGGCACTGCGCCTGCTTTTATATGCACGTCCGAAGCGTTTTGGCGCACTGCTTCCTTTAAAATATGTTCCAGCATTTTTACTCCTTAATGCACGGCCTGCAAAACTTCCGCTAAAGAAGTGTGCCCTTTTAATACTTTTTGCACTCCGTCGCTGCGCATACTTATCGCGCCAAATTTTTCTGCTTCCGCAAAAAGCGTTTCTTCCTGAGCCTTGCCCAAAATAAATTTTTTCAGTTCCGGCACAACAGGCATTACCTCCTGCAAAGCCATACGCCCTAAATAACCAGTTCCGCGGCATTTTTCACAGCCGCTGCCCTTATAAAGCGTTAAACCGTCGCCGCTTTTAATGTTTAAATAAGCCTTTTCTTCAGCATTTGCGGCATAAGCTGTTTTGCAGTGCGGGCAAATGCGCCGCACTAACCTTTGCGCAACAACTCCGCGCAGGGCAGATGCAACCAAAAACGGTTCTATACCCATATCGACAAGCCGTACCGCCGCTCCCGCGGCATTATTGGTATGCAGCGTGCTGAACACCAAATGCCCGGTAAGCGCTGCACGTATGGCAGTTGCCGCCGTATCAAGGCTGCGTATTTCGCCAAGCATAATAATATCCGGGTCCTGCCGCAAAATGCTGCGCAGCCCGCTTGCAAAAGTCAGCCCGGCCTTTTCGTTTACAGCAACCTGGCTTATACCGTTAATGCGGTATTCCACTGGGTCTTCTATGGTTACAATATTGCGTTCGCTGCTGTTAAGCTCTGCCAGCGTGGCATAAAGCGTTGTGGTTTTGCCGCTGCCGGTTGGCCCCGTTAGCAGCACAATGCCGCTGCCGTAATTATAAAGCCTGCGGTAAAGCGCTAAATTTTCCGGCGTAAAATTTAGTTCATCCAAATTCAGGGCAAACTTTTCCCTGTCTAAAATACGTATAACTATTTTTTCTCCTAAAATAGTCGGCAGCGAAGAAATACGCAAATCAATATTGCGTCCGTCAAGTTCCAGCTTAATGCTGCCATCCTGAGGGAGGCGTTTTTCGGCAATATCCATGCCAGCCAGCACCTTTATGCGCGAAACAACCGCCTGCATAAGCGTTTTATTCATTTCGGCTTCTTTGTAAAGAACGCCGTCGATACGCATACGCACACACGCATTGTTTTCCCCCGGTTCTATATGTATATCGCTCGCTCCGGATGCAGCTGCTTTGGCAATAAGGCTGTCAGCCGCCTTTACGGCATCAGCGTTTTCATCTTTTTTAAACAATGTCCGTTCGGTTTGTATTATCAACTTTTTCTCTCCATTACAAAAATTTGCAACTTTATTATTATAACCAGCAAAAATAATATCTTCAAGTAAATTTTTATGGTATAATATTGAACCGAAATTGCGGATACCGGAGGTTTATTGGAGGAACAGCTTCTGGAACACATTAAATTACAACGCCCGCCGCTTATTTTATGCGTAACGGCAGGCACAATGCTGATTTTAAGCTCTTTGCAGTTTACGCTTTCAGGCACTGCGCAAAAACATGCGCAGGTAAACAGCCATGCAGTTTATACCCCCATTCAACTGCCGCCGGCTGCTAAAAGCATCAAACCGCAGCGCAACCCATTTCTGGCTCCGGCCGCGCCGGATATTAAACGCCAAACTGCCGCCTTAACCCCCGTTTTAAAAGGAACTGTGCAAAACGGCAGCACTACCATGGCAATTATGGAATTTGCAGGGCAAAGCAATTACTATCAGCCGGGCAGCAAAATTAACGGCTTTACCGTACGCAGTATCACCCCAAACAGCGTACTGCTCGCAAAAGGTTCCCAAACGCTTATGTTAAAAGCCGGAGGAACAGCCCATGACTAAAATTTTTACTGCTCTTTTAACTGCTTTGTTAGCTGCGGTTTCGCCTTTGGTTTATGCAAACGGCATTACGCTTAATGTACGCGACGGCCAAGTACGCGATGTACTCGCTTCTGTTGCAGCACTTTCCGGCAAAAGCATTGTTGCCGACAGTTCCGTACAGGGCACGGTTACGCTTAACCTTAAAGACGTGCCTTTTGACACCGCACTGCGTATAATTACCGCTGCCAAAGGTTTAAGTTACCGCCTTACCGACGATGTTATACTGGTTGGCTCTGCCGCAGGCATGGAAAAATTTAACGATACAGCCAGTATTATTAAACTTAACTACGCCAAAGCGGAAGAACTTAAAACGGCACTGGCACCGCTTATTGGCACCAACAGCAAAATAAGCACCGATACCGTTACCAACAGCATAATTTTTACCGGCACCCCCACCGACGAAATGCGCCTGCGCAGTGCAGTTGCCGCACTTGATACTGCCACGCAGCAGGTAACGCTTGAAGCCAAAATAATTGCGGTAAACCGCGAAGACAGCGAAAACCTCGGCATCAGCTGGAACTGGGATAAAATACCGCAAAACAGCAATTACTACGGCAATGATGACGATAACGATGATTCTGATAACGAAAATTTTGGCGGTGTAGTACATTTTGGCGCTAATTATGAATTCCGTTTTAACGCTGCTTTAAACGCACTTTTTGCCAAAGGCAAAGCTAAAATTCTGGCAACACCGCGCATAATAACCATACCCGGGCGTGAAGCAAGTATATTTATAGGCGAACCGTGCCGTAAGCAATGTTGACGAAAATAACATAATAGGTAAAAGAATTAGAATCGCACGATTAAAGCGAGGTCTATCTTTAACACAATGCGCTAAACTATTTGGTATGAAAGGTGAACATCTTTGTGCACTTGAACGAAAATTCAATTCGCATGATATAAAACTTTTATTGCGAATTGCAAACGGTTTAAATCTGCCATTATGTCATATAGCCGCTTGTGATATTATGCCTGAAACAACGCTACAAGAGAAATTGCAAAAATCCATTATTTTGCATGCACACAGGAAAGGTGAAGCTGCTAAATCTATTGGCATTTGTTTTCAAACATTGATTTGTTTTTTACGTGGTAAAAATGTAAAAAATTGTAGCATTCTTAAAATAAAAAAATATATCGCAGAAACAGAATAGGCCGGCGTTATTCGCCGGCCCATTTTGTTTACCAATTATCAATTTGACCTGTAAATCCACAATCTTCTATAATTTCTCGGTAATCATTTCCGTTATAACGATATTGATACCAACGTGCATTTCGAGTATCTACTACCTCACAAATTCTCCTGATGTATGGCAAATCTACATCTGAAAAAGAAAATCCATAAGAATAGATGTCTGTTATATTATTTAACCTATCAAAAAAATTTTGATTAAGTTGCAATCGAACATCTACTGGTTTTCGTAAATCTCTTATTGTCTGAAACAAAGCATCCTCAGCTCCAATAAATCTTCTTTCATAAAAATCATAAAGTCTATTCATTTCTATATCACTTAATCCATGCCCTACTACCAAAGTTTCACCAACACTTCCATGTATGTGACAAATATTTTCTTCAGACACCTGATAAACGTCTTCTAAAGTTCTTGTGTAATTAAAAGTTAAAAACAATGAATTTCTATCAAACAAACGACTTAACATTTCTAATGGTATAGTGTTATCTAAACATATGCTATGTATCCAATCTGTAAATATATTACTAATTAAACCACAGCTTTCATTTATTGAATTACCCATATCTTCTCTGTTATATGCTGTATGAAAATAATTTAAATCTCCCTCATGATCATATACTTCAGCAAAATTATCATCAAAAACTGCTTCAAAATTTAATCTTCCAAGGGCACCTTCAAAATCTTGCCAATTATTTCCAATGTTTTCAGTATTATCTAACAAGTTATACAAAAAGATAGCAGCATCCGATTCATCAATAGAAAAAACTCCTTCAGAATTAGTATAAACTTGAGGTACAGTAAAATTATATTCATTATCTGGGTTCATTGTCGCGTATCGATAAAGAAAGTTTCTAAAATTTTCATAACTTGTTGGAAAATGATGCGCTAAGTCAAATCCATTTCCAATAATAAATAACTTACACATAAAATTCTCCTTTTTCATAAGAAAAAAGAATGGCAAACGCCATTCTAAAATTCAACACCTTCGCCAGTATCAATAGCTCGCATTATATTCTGTTCTTTTATCTTTTTATAGCCATCGTCATAATCCATTGTATACCGGCATTTCGGATAATTCTCACACCCATAAAACGGCATCAGATTACGATTATTAATTCTTAAATTAAGTTCGCCACCACATTGAGGACATCTTAACGGAATATACCTTACATTTCGCCATTCGCTTGTTAATTGATTAATACCAATAACAAAAGCTGTAACTGTAGCAGCGCCTGCTTCATACAAAACCTTGGCAGCTTCTTTTAAAGTTGCTCCTGAAGCAAGAACGTCATCAATAATAACAACATTGCGACCCTTAAAATTAGAATCTTTAGATAATGAAAAAACGCCAGCTAAGCTTATTTCTCTGTCTTTGGCACCACGGATTTTGTTATTTCCATAATCTTTATTACAATACAAATAATTTAAACCATTTTCAATGTTTAAATTTTGGCTAATCTTATTAATTATATTTGTAAATCTGTTATTTTGACCAGGTTTAGGTGGGATAGCACAAATGACAACATTAGACCGCTCAAAATTGTATGCCGCAATCATTCTTAAAAAAATTAAATAAAATAAATTATGCTCTCGTCCTTCTCGTTTATTTGAGATAATTTTGATGCTCAATAAATGATAATGCCCCTGAGCCGTCCATGCAGGAAAATACCTACCTGCAGCCCATACATCAACTATATTTTCTCCGCAACTATATTTATTATTCAAAACACAAGCATATTGGTAACCGCGGCGTTCATTTACCATAGCTTCAGCATAATAACCACCGTTTTTACCTTCTATAACATCTTTAACACCTGAAATATCTTTACATATAAAATCAGGAGCTAATTCATAATTATAAAATTTATCTGCCAAATGAATACAAGTGATATTGAAATCCATTATTTTTCTAATGTTATTAACATCAGATGTAATAATAGCAGCCTGGTTAGAATTTACCGAATGATCATTTAAAATTTTTACAATTAAATTATTATTAAAAACATTACTAAAAAAGTTATTAAAACCATTAAAATCAATAACTTCACCAAAATTGCGGAGATTTGACTTTCTATCTATATCATTACTTGAAAACAAAAATACTAAATCATTAGTATCAGAAAGAGTTCCCCATAATGTATCAAAATAATGAGGAATAGACATTATATCAATAAAAATTATCTTTATCTTCTCATTCGGCAGATACATATTGAACCTCTTCCATACTATCATTGAAAAGTGCTATATCATTCTCTGAATTAGTTTTCAGAATATCAATATTTTGCAACTTTTCCAACAATTCATTGATCTTTCTAAAGCTATGTGCCCCTTGACGCTGAATATATTTTCGGGGCCATTTAATAGCATCGTTGTCCAAAGCACTCTGAGGAATAAATACATAACGTTTCTGTTTAAGCGCATAGTCAGCCTGCTTTAATGCTCCGCTCGTTTCTCCAGCTTCAATAACTACTGTAGCCAATGAAATACCGCTCATGACGGCATTGCGCATTGGGAAAAACCACCGCTGCACTTTCTCTGATGGAGCAAATTGAGATATAACTAAACCTTTTTCAGAAATTAATTCCTGTAATTTGCTATTTTCGGACGGATACGCTTTGGCCAAAGAAGTACCAATTACAGATACGGTCATACAATTATTGTGCTCAACAGCCGCGGTATGAGCCTGTGTGTCAATGCCTCTGGCCAATCCAGAAGCTACTACAATATTATAGCGTCCCAATATTTCTGAAAGCCTATAAGCACTTTGCTTCCCATTTTCACTTGGCTGCCTAGTTCCAACAACTGCAACTATTTTCTCTTTTAATAAATCAATATTACCCCTAGCAAAAATAAAAGGTGGAGCCGTATCCGTTACAGCAAGTCGTTCTGGATATCCTTCTTCTCCTTTTTTTAAGATAATATCGCTTTGTTTAAGAAGGTTAAAACCATTAAATACATTAAAATATTCTGCCTCAAGCATTTCTGTAGAAATATTTAGGAAATCCGCAACAATATTTTTATTATCTATTAAAGGTTTAGTTGTATCGATTTCTAATTTTAGTTTTTCAAAAATAGGCGCAGTTTTTTTATCAGAATTTTTAAAGAAGGCCTGCACAGTAAAATAATTTAAGGCTTCTTGCTTAACAACACTATCTATTTTCATAGGTTCAAAACTACCTTTTTTTGCAGTAATTTTGCCAATACTTTGAATTGATTTTTTACGTTCTTCTAGGTCTTGCTTATAAAATAATGTCCCAGAACCACTTTGCTTCAGAGGAGTAATCTGACCAGCATGAGTCAACTGATGCAACCTCTGAATACTTACACCTAAATAATCAGCAGCTTCTTTAGCAAAAAGAACATTATCTGCTATCATTTGTTTGAGTTCAGCACTCATAACTATCCTCCTCTGCTACAAAAATATACTATGTTACTTGTAATATTATCACAAGTGTTGAAAATCATCAAGAGTTATAACGGGATTATTTCGAATTCGATTTTTATAGCAATTTACACTGAAATTTTAAAATTGTTTATCTGAAAAGCAAAAACACTCATGTTTTAAGAATTTTTATTAAAGAAATTATAATTATCTAGATTCCAACACTTCCATATATATTTATAATAACAAAAGTTATTATTTACAATATTCAATTCATTCTCCCAAGGTTTTTTTTCACATAATCTTATATCTCTTGCTATTTTTAAATTTTTACAAATATTTTGTAACGGACATTCAGTTTTGCCAAAAATAAAAAATTGATAAAAAGCATAATATACTAACAATATCATGAAATTTTTATATTCTTTTGCTTTTGGGTAAATAACATTGCCACTACTATCAATTAACACAGGTGTTTGAAAATTTTTTTGAATCCACTTATTATAAATTTCTTTTTTTCGTTTATCTTCATAAACAATTCTTGTAATTAATAGTTTGCTTTTTTCCTTTTTTCTAAATTTATATGCTGTTAAAATTATATTATAAATATATTCAAATAAATCATCAAATCCTATTGGGAACAAATTTTTTAATGATTGCAAAGTACTTTTCATATATCTATGGTAATCAATCATATAATGCTTATTTGCACGTTTTTCAAAAAATTTCAATACATCTCCAAATTTCAATGGCTTTAAATTTTCTTTTTTTATAATATACAAGTAACTCATAAACATATATGCTGGATTATCATACATCAATGCAACTTCACATAATTCAATTAAAATTTTTTTATCAAGTTCATATCCTATCATCGCTTTACTTATCAATTGAACAATATCATATTGCAATATCATTTTTGTTCTTTTGCGCCCAAATAATTCTTCTTCAATTAACGAAGCCATTGATTCTTTTATTGCACAAGCGCCAAAATTAAACATTTTAAACTCTTCTTTTGTATCTTTTTTTAATTCTAAATTTATAATAATAGGATAATTATTTCTTATAACACTTACATTTTCCCCAAATAATTCCGAATCCATTTCATCTTTAAATGAATTTATTTTCGTCACTGAAATAAAATTATATTCTTCATAACTATAATCATCATAATCTCCTTCGGAATAAACAATAATATCTTTACTTAACTCTGCTTTATTTATGTTTTCTAAATTCAATGGTATTGAAACATTATTATTTTCATGTTTTTGTATCAAATAAAAAGCACTAGCCAAATGTCCTAAATAATAGTGAGTATTTCTAATGCAATATGTTGTCGAAATATTTTGTAAAAAATGAATATATTCATGAAAATATTTAGGGTAATCTACTGATGAAATTTGGACATTTTCACGACTAATATCTAAAATTCCATTAATCCAAATAATAAAGAAACCAAAAAAGTACTTTCCTTCAAAAATACTATGTAAATTCATAAAAATTCCCCCAGACAATTTTATAATAATTATATCATAGCCTTTAACATAAAAATAAGCCCCTGCCAGCATTAGCCAGCAGGGTTAATTTTCAATATGTATAAGTCAGCCATACTGCAGTCTCTTTATCTTTCCAGTCATAATCTGCACGCACACCAATATATTTTCCTTCGGCGCTGATGCGCCGTTTAATACCATAGCTGACACCTGCAATGCCGTTACCATTGCTGTCAGCTTTTAATCCGATTTCATGCAAAACTTTAGGCGCAGCATAAATATGGTACTGCTGCAGCTCCACCGGCGTGTCCTTGTCCATTTTGGATAAATCTTCATCGGTCACCACCGGCGCAAAATCACTTCCGCTTTGCTGCTGCATTTGCTTAGCTGTATCTTTTAAATCTCCGACAGTAGTATTAACCCTCTCGGTCGGCTTTGCTTTTTTTATTTTATCTGCAATTTCCGCCGCCTGCCCCGATGATAGTTTTACTCCAGACGAAGCAGCAATCTTTTCAACACTGCTGCCTGTTTTTATATCCTCTGATGTTACGATAGGGACTTTATCTGGGGCTATAAAAAAATGATAAACACAAAGTGCGATGGTTGCGCAAATAAGGCCTGTAACCGCAAACTTTAATAATTCTTTCCAGTTCATTTTTTCGCCTCATAATTTTCATAAAAACAAAAATAACAGCCTACGACTGGCACTCGCAGACTGTTATTCTTCTGACTTGACGTAAGAATTCTTTAAATTAATACGCCATAGTGTACTAAATACAGTATATCACATGTTAATTACTTTTGTTAGTCCTTTGGTTCAACAAAAGCGATAGCAAAAAACAGCAAAAATATTTCAAATCGTTTTTCTATTTCGTTTTCATTCTTTGCAAAGCCAAGCAAAACATTCCATGGGTGCAAAATATATCCTTCTACAAACATTTAAAAGCCTCTTATTCACTAAAATTATGCAAAATCAAGCCACGCGCACAAATTGACAGTATAAGCGTTTTTTATGCGCTGTGCAAGGAAACACAAGCGCTGCTATTAAAAATCCGCGCTGTGCCAATCTGTGGGCATGGCTTTTCTTGCATTTTACTGCTAATTTTTAAAACAAGCCTTTTACCCAACCGATTGCCTTATCAATTCCGACAATGGCAAGGATGCCGACCACAATGTATAAAAAAGTGCGGCCGTGTTTGCCGATTTTTTCAATCAAAGTGCGGTCAAATTCTTTAATGGCTTCAATTTCGTCAACGTATTCGCCGAGGGCTGCATTTATTTTTTCTTTCAGCTCTGCACGTTCCTCATCGGCCAGCTTTTCCACATCATCTTTCAGCTGGTCGATGGCAGCCTTTACAAGCTCAATGTCCTGTTCTACTTTTTGTTTTTGGGTCATAGTTTTATCATCCTTTCTGTGATTTGCTTAAACTGGTCGATTTCTACCAGTTTAAACGTATCAAAATCGATATGGTATAACCCACTCACATTAGAGGGGTTTATGATACTGATATTAGTGGTTTCTGTACCACTCCGCATTGCCGCGGATGGTGTCAAGCTGTTTATACAAATTATCACCAGGGCAAGCCGTTGCCATTAAGTCTTTGTGGCCCATCACAATGCTGTCACTGGCAATTAAGCCGTACGCATCGCAGATGTCAGCCAACAGCATCGGCAATGCGTTAATCTGCGCTTCTGTCGGTTCGCCGATGTCAAAGTTACCGCAAACATGTACGCCGATGGAAGTGTAGTTAAAACCTTCGGCGTGTGCTCCCACCGCCCAGTCCGGGCGTCCTAATTCCACAGTGCCGTCCTTACGCACGATAAAGTGATAACCAACGCCTGCCCAGCCCAGGTTAAGGTGGCTGCGGTGTAATTGCTCAGCCGACAGGTCATCATCAGTGGGGTTGCCGGTATGGTGGATAACGATGCGGCTGGTATCATCGCGCGGCGTTAAATTGGTAAAATGCAGGCCGTAATCTTTTGGGGTAATTCTTTTAAAATTCATTTTGTTTCGCCTTCTTCCGTTTTAAAGCCAATTTCGGTTTTATCATCTTCCAACACATCCGGCACGCCGTCACCATCACTATCTACAAAGCCTTTGCCAATCATTAAAATAGCCGAAGTAAATTGCGCGCCGACCAGTACCGTAAGAAACTGTATCAGCGTATTTACATCGGCTTTTCCTGTTGCCCACCAATTTGCACAAAACGCCACGTTAAATAAGATAATCTCGGCGGCCAGCACCACTGCATAATAAACGATAGCTTTTGTGCCAATGCTGGCCGGTATCTTTTTTATGCTACTGGCCAGCAAGTCTTTAATTTTGTTAATCATTACTATCCCCCTTTACTTCAAAATAACCTGCGCCACAGCAACCACTATACCGATAGCCGTTAAAATTGTGGCGGTCATCCAAACCAGCAAGCTTTTAAGCGTAAGGGCCTGATGCTGTGTTTTCTCCAGTGCGTCTAAACGGTCGCTGTGCTTATCAAGGCGCCGGTCTTGTTTTTCCTGCGTTTTTAAAATACCATTGGACAGCATGGCTTGTATTACGCTAATTTGCGACATCATATTTTTAATGTCCTTTTGCATCTCGCGTAATTCTTCATTGTTTGTATCTTCCACGGCATTACCTCCACATTAACTTTTCTGGTCTTGATTCGCGCCCATAAAAAACATAATCGTCAATACTGTAATAACCATGCCAACAATATAGCCAAGTATAAAATCAATCAATTTAATCACCCCCTTTTAACAGAAAAGCCCCTATACTATAAGCATAGGAGCGTGAAAAAATGAAAAAACGTATGAAACTACCTAATAATTTTGGAAGTATTATTAAGTTGCCCGGCCGCAGGCGAAAACAGAATTATACCTATCAGCTTAAAAACACTACCATATTTCGAAGCGTGGA